>WLWD01001319.1_pt1 | contig 75674 bp, 28 predicted proteins | sample 6712731 | NCBI WGS metagenome assembly WLWD01 (sample SAMN12718690, study PRJNA576275) | sponge metagenome | isolation source: marine sponge | host: Mycale hentscheli | place: New Zealand: South Island, Marlborough, Capsize Point | collected 2014-11-01
ATTTTTTTTTTTTTTTTTTTTTTCATTTCAATTTTGTGGGGAGTAGTTACTATGGCATTGAATTCCTTTACCGTATATATACGTAATTTAAAAACTCAGACCATATTTTAGTAGCTTGAGTGTTAGAAGTTAAAATCAATCGTTTAACAATAGCGTAGTTTTAGGCTCACTCACCATTTGTGCTCAAGCACACCACTAGTAACCTATTAAATATATTATTTGAGCCTGCAAGATTAGTTAAATAGTTGCATTGACAAGTAATATCAATGAAATTATAATTTTTCACACAAAAAGTATCAAATATGGACTATCATGTGTAAGAAATGTCCACTATGTTACAGGGAGACAGGAGAATAGTGACTCAACTGCCCACATGCTGCACCCACAGCAGAACAATCCGACACTAATAACCCAATGTTCTCAGGCTACTAAGCGACAAATAGTATATTAGAAAACTGACAAAAGTAGTAACAGTAGTAGTAGTAGTAGTAGTAGTACAAGTATAAGAACCAGAGAGGATGCTCCACTCTACCCTTTTAAGAGCAGAGCAGGGCCCCTATGAGACAAAACCAGCAATGTCAACAAAGAGCAGGCTAGAGATGGAGAGTACCAGTACGGGTGAATGAGGTATAATAACTGTTAATGAGAGCGAACACAAGAGGTACTAATTAATAATGTAAACAGTCACACATGTAATGAGCAATTCCAGCTTCTGTTCAGGCATGGCCAGAACACATGCAGTATTTTAACAAATTGTACTTACCACATATTCTAAAAATTGTTCTCAATGTTTTCGTCGCTCCATTTTTTTTTTCACATGTAACAGAAGTTGCATTAATGTCAAAATACTCCAGACGCAGGGGTCCAAAGGTCAATATAGTATCATTGAACTCAACCGGAATAGTCAAATTATTAGAAGGAAGGATATGACGAAATTGTGCGGTTCCGTTAATAGTGCGATAGTTCCACGTAGTGGTCGGCTGAGGGAATGCCAGAGGCAAGTCTTGCTCACAGATTAGTGTTAGTGTGACCAGGTCATCGTTATTGCCCTCCAAACAAAAGTTATTGCCTATACCATAGACGTGCTCTCTTATCGGTCGATTGACTAAAACAATACATGAATATAAAAACGTACATAATATCAGGCCTAAAATTATGTTGTGCGATAAAGTAATATTTTACAGTTAAACAATACATGTTGTTGCACTTACCTGGAATAAACTTTATTCGAGGCTCATTAAATGCTAAATGAACACAAAAATTAAAAATAGGTATAGCAGTAATTTAAATTAGTAGGACATTAATAAATGCTAGGATTTCTTACAAATATGTTCCGATAATATAAAACTCGCAATGGAAATTATGAGAACTAACAATTTAAAGCTAAAGGATATTGTTTTGCTCCTTCACCAAACTGCTCCAAATCAATATGAGAATCATTCTTGCAACCCAGCTACTAATTACAACAATTTTCTATCAGTAAGTAATTTCCATATAAGTAATTACAATACATGGAGAGAAATTTGAGCTACTCTAATCAAGATAATATTTATTTAAAAACCAATATGTTTTCCTCTTCCACAATCTGCACACTAGAATTACTTACGTCCGCATGTGTCCCTTGTTGTATCATAAGTCAAATTCTCAGGGCAGACACATGTAAAGTTTCCCAGCGTGTTTAAACACATCCTGATCCCACAGTCTACCTGACCAGTGGCACATTCATCAATATCTATAATCAATAGCACATTCATTGACATCTAAAGCAAATCATAGGTCATCACAATCATTTGTGTGCTAATGATAAAAATAATAAGATAATATTGCAAAGTATTAAAGAAAAATAATAGAAAAGTACAAGAAAATATAAATTCACAGAATGCAGCTGACTAGCATTAGAAGCTATTCACCTAACACACAATAATTTTCCATTGGTATAGAGTTGCAAGTTAAACCACACCCAGCATTTATGAATTATCTAAAATTCATTACACTTATATGTCATATACCTATGCAGGTCACTCCATCCCCATAAAATCCATCCGAACAGCTGCAGGAGAAGCTTCCATTTGTGTTGGAGCATCTAGCATTCGTGTGGCAATTGTTAATGAGTGTAGCACACTCATTAACATCTATCGACAAAACATTTATACTAAAACATGCGTATGTACACGGCACATTTTAAAAAAAACTTCAATATACTACCAAAATTCTAAAAGAAACAGCACGCCTTATAAGGGCGGTGTGCTGATTTGATTATTTATTCCCTAATTGATATATTGCTACTTATAAAAGTTAAAAGTTTGAATCTGACTCAGCTAACGTAAGAAAATTTTTGTCACTAAAAGTTGTACCTTTGTTGTTACCAGATTGACTTGGTCACCACTGTGCACACCAACTTTCATCCATTTTTTTCTCCGTTTTATTACTCAAAAATGTCAGTATAATAATTTTGTACAAATAATTGCAATAGAAAATTACTGAGAAAATTATTAGCTAGCCACTGCAATCTCTAATGTATCTCATAGGTACTTTCAATCACTTAATCTATAGTTCTCAGTATTCGAAAGAAGTATTTTAATTACAGTTGAGTTGTTATGATATTAAAAATAAAGATGCTTTATGTTCATGCTCACCATGGCAGGAGTAGCCATCTGATCTAAGGGAAAATCCCGACATGCTTTATATTCCTATTAATGCTCACCATGGCAGGAGTAGCCATCTGATCTAAGGGAAAATCCCGGGTGACATAAACATACAAATGAGTTTCCCAGAACTGGTGCACATATCTGCTGACAGGAGTGAGTCCCAGGACTGCATACAGCTAAACAGCAATAAAGTGCAAATAATGCACACTCTCACAGTTAGCATACATTTAGCTAGATTCAAGTATGAGGTAATCTATTGGCAAATGTTTGGCAAATTAGCCATTATTCTAACAATTTAATGGTGAAGTGATGCCACTGAAAGAGAGTTAATGGTATTGAATAAAGTAGGGAGACTGAGGAAATTTTGTTCCATTTGCATGCTATTCAACAACAGAGTCTTCAAAAATTTGCCTTACCTGCTGAGAATTTATTACTTATAACAGCTTTTGCATTATTATTACTAATATATGCATGGGTAGATTATATTTCTTAGATTACTTGAGTATCTGCAAATTTGTGCACCCTCAACCAGATAACACACATGACTATAAAGCTTTGACAAACATTTACCAAAACCAAAAAAGTGTAATTACCGAGATATGAATACTATGCCTACTAAAATAACTGGTAAACGACAAGTGACTGAGAATAGAAAAGCTGCTGAGGTAGCAAACAATCATAATTATTTTTACTTGCATTGAAACAATATTACACTTGATCACAAAAACTAAGAATGCAATTGAGCAAAGCTCAACCAACTACCCAAATATTGAAAGTTAAATTTGTGAAACAAGTAGAACACGTCATTACATAGTCCATGTGTAGTCTGAAAGCTTTTAATAATAATAGTCTCTGCACAGTGTATTCATGCAAATATAATTGATGGTGGCCAATGTTCAATGTCTTGACATAGCTATTGACCCAATAAAACACAAATATTCAATAATGTTATCCAGTGCGGTGCATGTTTGTGCTATAACATGTTGCTAATTAAAGCTAATATCAGACTTTCTTTCTTTTTTTGTTCACTTTTACCTTCAACGAAGCATTCTATTCCATTCCCATTGTATCCTACAGCACAGCGGCAGGTGAAGGATCCATTAGTGTTGATGCAGTCAGCATTATTGTGACAGTTATGGAGTGACCCAGCACATTCATCAATGTCTGAATGGGAATATAAGCAAGAAGAGGATGTGTGTTGAGGTTAGTGAAACATGACACTCTCTAGCCAATTGAATGTCAAAACTGTTGCTATATGGTAAGGTGTCATGTCAACTACTGATACGCTATCATTACCCAACTATGAATCACAAAGCATGTACAAGAATTGTATTAACCTGCTTTATATATAAAATTATTGGACAAAATGGTTTTGAGACTCTAATATATATAACCAAGGAAGGACATGTTTCTTCAAGCCTCTGACCACTTACCAGAACATGTAATTCCATCAGGTCCAGTGGTAAAGCCCGGGAAACAGGCGCACTGGTATGATCCTTGAGTGTTAATGCATACTGACACTGAGTTACAAGGAGCAGAATTGTCAGTATTGTCAGCGCACTCATTAATATCTATGTAATATGTCAAATATATATATATATATTATATATATATATAACATACATACATACATACATACATATATGCATACATACATACATACATACACACATAAATACATACATACATACACACACATATATACATACATACACGTTTCATTATATAGACCACTTATGTAACTTTCTTCAAGCATCTTCTGACCTTGACATGTTTTCGCATCCGTTATTTGGTATCCAGGACTACAGTAGCACGTCCTACCATTCCCAGCATCCACACACACGCAGTTTTCCCCACCTTCAGTGCAGTTTGAGACAACTCCTGAAATTACCACAAAAATTACACGATTACTAGATGCAGTAATTTATTAGGCTAAGAGGCAGTGTTCACAGACTATACATTATAATTGATATGACTAATCTAAATATTTTGTTCTGCTCACTAAATGCTCAATCTTCTGAAATACACAACATAATTCAACATACTACTTCAGTATGCTTAGGAAAGTCAGAACCATTTTCATAAAATGTATACCAGTGTGTATTCCTCGAATTGTCAATAGCATGTAGTCTATTAGTGCTTTCGTGCTTTCATTACTACAATTATTCTCATAAATTATTCATCAGCCTTCATTAATAATAACCGAATAAAATAATTTGTACTAATTCATATAAAATTGGAATCTTCAATTCGATATACGTCAGTGATTAAATATTCATAGCACTAATGTTACCTTCTTGAATGCATGTCATTCCATCTCCAATGAAACCATTTCTGCAAGTGCAGTTGTAACTCCCTTCTGTGTTGTTACAAACGGCATTTGAATCACAATCATCTATGTCTATCAGGCACTCATCCGCATCTGAATAAAAAATAACGAAATAGCATAAAACTATGCCAACAGAAAAACATGTGATGCACTAGTACCCATCTTTTCCAAATTGAATACAAAAATACATTCTTGCCTTATCCTAACCTTTATTTATTTTCCAAACTGTTAATAAGTACAACTACACTTTGCACAACTACATTCTATATTGTAACTTATGTGTATTATGTATATTGTCTTACCAATACATGCACGGATGACAGAACTGCCATAGAATCCACTTCTACACGAACAAGTGAAACTTCCGACAGTATTGATGCAGATGTTACCCGGAGGGCATGAAGTAGCTCTCAAACATTCATTAATGTCTGGAAAAATAAATATGTAATTATAATTCATTAAACTTAAAAAAAAAAAAAAAGGATATATTTCACAGAAGTTTTTGTTTTAAAAAGTGTTTTGTAGCATATGATGCACTGGTACTCATCTAACAGCCTAATTAAAGTTTAACGTGGTGTTTTAAGTTTAAATTAAACATAATTTTGGCTGTTAGAATGAGGAAATTTGCTATTGTTATAACTATTTCAGCCGAGAATGGCTGAATCAATGTAGAATCTGTACACATAATAATGAGAATTTACTGCTAATCTGCAAATTAAAGCTATGCAAATAAACATAAATAAACAAAACTTCACAGACTTAAGGTTCCGATATAGGCATTTCCAGAGGCCTCTCCCGTGACAGGCACTACTGTTTCCTCAACTGGACGACTTCATCATCAGAGATGGAGACAGACATCCTGGTAGAAGGGTTTCTAGAAGCTGAGCGGGTACATGGAGTTCGATACATTAAGTTCATCGGTGATGGCGACAGCTCTGTGTACCCCAACCTCATCCAGAATGTTCCTGGGTGGGATTATAGCCAACTAGAGTATGCCAATCATGCCTGCAAGTGCTATCGTGGTGCACTTGAAAGGCTCGTTCAAGACAATCCATCATACAAAGGCAGAGGAAATCTAACGAAGAAGATGAGGCAGAAGTTAGTGAGTGCAGCTCGCTGTGCGATTAAGATGAGGAGCAAAAAAAGGGATGTCAAGAAAGCCGTTGAGCAACTGAGAAGAGACCTTATGAATGGGCCGAGGCATTGTTTTGGCATTCATTCTGGTTGCAGTGCAGATTTCTGCACAATAGCACAGGCCACCAAGCAATCATCGCCAACGATGGGAGTTGGAAGTGCCTCAACAGAAGATGAGAATGTGTCAGCAGATGGCTCAGCTAAAGATCACAGAGTGGCTCATGGGAACACAGGTTAGTATTTTATTAAATTATTAACGTAGTGATAACTAAGTCCAATAATATTACTTTTTAATCTGTTTTTCCTTTGTTACTTGAGAATTACCATTGATTATAAACAATCTACTAAATATTCGAAACACAGTAACTGCTACCTCTCGGGTAGGGGGAATTGTCACTTTTCTTGAGGTAGTAGTTTTTTTTGTTTTTCTGAGGGAATTACTTTTGTAAAGGGAAGAAATCTTTGCTGGTGGGTAAAAAAAATTTAAGATTTTCCCTCTCGTCGACCCCTCCCCCAACAACGAAAATAATAAATTGATGCTTCTAGTTCACATTTGTCCATGCCGAATTTTTGATAATAAGTTTAATTATATTGTTTTCAAATATATATTTTTAAAGGTGTATGGGGGCTGGTCTTCGCCAGAATATTGGCACCAAGTGGGGACCACAGACATGGAAGACAATGGCACATTCCTCTCCCAACAAAGTTCTCTAACACTGCCAATCGTTCTTCTGCGAGAGTAGAGGCTGACAGGAAGAGGAAGGCTACAGAACAAGTGAAGGAAGAACGGTGAAGGAGCAAATATTCCCGCATAGACGATTCTGCAGTGGCTCGTAATGCTTATAGCAGGCAACCGAGGAATTTCTCCAGAGCAAGTTGAGGATGATCTTCCTTGTGATATGTTGGAGTCTCTGAAGAAAGGGTTCAATAATACGCAAGTGATGGTCACAGAAGAAGAAGCTGAAAACATTGAGGCAACTACAAGAGGTCAGGGTACATGTGGCAAATGGTGACGGAGAGAAGGAAGTGGATTACAGAGTCCAATGTAGGAAGTAGAATAGCTAAAATGAGGAAGACAACAAAGCGCTGCAATAAAGTAAAGAGTCTGCTGTACAGTAGTTTTTGGGGAAATCAGGCAACTCAGTACGGTGTTGACAATGAAGTCAAGTGCCCATACAGTGCTAAAGATATAAGCATAGATGATGCCTGTAGTAACTCCTCATTTAGCCTTGAAAATGACAGCAGGCACAAGTTGAAACGTCGGCATGATTGCCATTTCCAGATTCAGTGCCAGCTATTCTGTGTGGATTGTGAATGGTGTGACTTAGTGATGATGACAGGCAGAGACTTTCACACTCAGCGTATTTATAGAGACAAGAAGTGGTAGGAACAAGAAATGATGAAATTGGAGCAATTTTATTTTTATTCTTTGTTGCCTGAACTGGCAGCACCACGCTTCAAGAAAGGAGGCATTAGAGAACCTAATTCACAATAGTACTCTACTTTTGTTTTACTCTTACCCTAATTTTTATATATCAACCTTACGATGTGTGTAATAGTGTTATCGTGATGCTAAACTAGCATTACCACTGCTTTGAAAGTGTTAGTTGCTGCCAGGAGTTGCTGCTCAGCCACAAGTCGTTTGCACTTCAAGTGCAAACAACCACTGAATACCTTAATTAGTCTATGTCAAATGTGTGGGCGAAACACTATACCAGAACCTTAACTCCATTAAATCAATACAGCATTCATAAATCAATAGGTACTAGTTACCTTCACATGTTCCATTCCTGTTCTCCATTCCAGGTCTGCAATCACATGTTACTGCTGCTAGTCTGGATAACGAGTCAGTACAGTTCACAGATATGAATGGAAGAGAACACGAAGCTTGCAGCAGACTGACACAGTGTCCTTAACAAAGAATAGACATTTTAATTAACAATACATTTTAGCTGATTTAAAGATTTATTAATTTGAAAATATAATGCAGCCATATAATTGATAAAATGGCAAGCAATGATGTAAATGACGAATATGGAGAGATATTATTTACACAGTCAGCTGAACAAGCTGTTATACAAGTAATAAATTATTATTATTGTGTTTGACAATCTGATTGTTATTAATATTAAGTGACAGCAAAATTATTGAAACATCACTTAAGGATTAGCCAGAATTCAAGAGAAGTGAGTTTGACCAAAGCTAGTGATTGGAATATAATTTAAATAACTCTGGTTGTGGCTAATTGGTGCAACAATCTGGAAACCACTTTGAGAGAAGAAAATAACAACTAGCTTTATAACCATGGTTAAAATTATATGAGGAAATTCAAACTTAAGAATCATTTAATATACATTCATTGCATTGCATATGTGAACATTTTCAGCTGTCTATGCTAATTTTATTGTCTTAACTCATCACTCCATTATTGGAGGGGGAAATGGGTTAGCAATGTTAGTAAAGACAGCATGATAAAGACAGCATGATTATGCCACTAAAAGGAATATATTTTTAACTGCTATAGTAAGTCCACATCCCAAGTGCAGTTCTGGCAAATCCTTCAATATACTCAGGCTATTATATGCTATATTTAATTAACTTCGCACTTCTTAGATAGCCAAAGCTAGCACTTGATTATAATCTCAAAAATTCATAATTGGAATGAATGCCATTTAGCAATCTATACTGCACATCTAACCAACAGCGCCAAATTAAGCTTATTTCATCATAGTTTTAGTACATCACTATATACCATCTATTCTGTAGATGCTGGAGGCCATATTCCCCTCTTCTGTCACTCGAGTCAAGTTGGCTTCAGTCCCTCCTAGAATAGCACCTCCTTGTCCATCTCCTTCATTAAACCCAACTATGTAGTTAATGTCTGGATTAAGATAGCCATAGAAGTATCTTGAAAAAGAATTGACGCCATCTGTCGCTACTGCCACTTGAAATGAAACATTCTAAAAAAGAACAGAGTAATTATTAATTTTGATCTGATACAATTTGTATTCAATTCCTCCTAACTTGGCTTTCTCCCTATATCTTGTTAAGCTATTACTCCCACTATAATAATTATATGGCTGTAGTAAATATTTCACTTCTAAATATGTCATTCCTTTGTACCACTTGTGTTAATAATGTCTATATCTACTCACAAAATGTTGCATTGTCATTTTTTTTAATAATTCAGGAGAATGTCTCATAGTACCCAAATATTGAGTCTTAAATAGACAATAGCATTAATAACTGCTTACCCTCTCTGGGTCCATCCAAGTAGCAACAACAAGAAGCACTGGTTGAAAACCTGTCAGCACTGTGTCATTAGACCCACCCTCCTCCACAAATCTTTGAAGAAGACTGCTATCATTCGTCTGTCTGAAGCAGACGCTGCCATGCATTTGAAATGCTGACCAAAATGGAGCCACAAAAGGGGCATTGTCAGTCAGGCTATAAGGGATACTGATGCCACTGAAATATGGTCTAGTGAAATCTTTTTCGAATGACACTAAACCTGCTGGCTTGATCTAAAGATTGAGTAAATATATGGAGTAAAAATAATATTAATGAGTATTGATTATGTATCATTACTAAAAGACAGCATTAAATGTGGTACCATTAAAGATTCTATTAACCCTTTCACCTCCGTAGACACCATATGACTGACATTCTGCATTTGGTCCGCGGTTCTCCGAATGTTAGAAAATGATTATCCAATATACCTTTCTCATTTTTTGTTTATACGTTGCTCTGACGTAGTACTTCCTGTAATAAAAAATCGAAATGATAGCACAGGTATTTAGTGTTTTTACAATTAAAAAAAAATAGGGTTGCTGGAACCCAAACCATTGAGTTGTCTGTCCATCCGAAAAAATGTTTTATAGTAAAAGGTTGAGAAGCTCAAAATCCATCAATAGAAGATGAATAAGCGGTGTACTCTGTCTGAACTCCATAGCAGGTCTCAGACCGTCAGCAATTGAATTTCAGTTAGTATGGTTGGTAGCGGTAAGTCCAAATTTTTAGCTATTCTTTCTGCGGACTAATAGACCTTTTTTTACATCATAGTATACATTTTTGTCTGTACTTGCTTTTAAAATATATCTCTTGCTGAATGTCTGTGCAGAAAAATAATAAAAAATGAAACATTATTACATTTTCGTATTACTGAAATGGTCGGTGAAATGGTTAATTATGTCTTTTTCAAATTTTATCAAATTTAAGGGCATTATCAGTAAAAAAAAAAACAAATATTATATTCATTTAGTACCAATTATTGAATGTGGAACATTTTGCTAGCAGTATAATATGCAGCTAACTATTTCAGGGATTCATATAGTCTCCTATTCAGCCTGGATCACTCACCATCAGATTTAAATAAGGAGATCTGTAAAATACAACTGGAGTACTCAAATCCAGAGAATTATCTGTAACTGCTAAGTTACATGTGTCTCCAACACCTTTTCCAAATGGAAAGAAATCTATACAACAGCATAATTTCTGAAATGTATTCTTCTACTCTTCTAATAAACTCACACAACAAGGGTCTTAACTGACAACAGCTTCAAATTATTTACACAAGAGTAAGCCTGGAATGGCTGGAATGACTTCAAGCTACTTACTTCTGTCATAGATCTTTCACCAAATGATTCATTTAGAGCCAGAATGATACTTCAAAGACCTCGAGAGGTTAAACAACGGCTTAAAGTATTAGTGTGTGGCTCTTACTGGCTAATAGCTAGCTAGTACCTATTAGCTCAATCCACTTTTCTTGTCAGCAGCTAGCTATAATTTAAATACCCCAATATTTACTTACCTGATTCAGCTCCATCACTATTAAAGCTCTGAGTTTGTACCATCAGGAATAAAGTTGTGATTAATCTAGTAAGTGGCATCTTCGAAGAGAAGGACTCCAGCGAAGCGCACTAAAAAACGCCCAAAGTTTTCGTCGAGTCAGAGCACTCGATGAATATCATTAAGGACCGGCAGTTCAACGGAAATGATGTACATAAGGAAATGTTAATTGGATTCATTTTATCATTAAGGACCGGCAGTTCAACGGAAATCATGTACAAAAAATATTAATTACATGTAGATTCATTTTGTCTCAAATTATGTCTCCAGCATTTCCCCTCCTTAGTGCGCGCAAACCGCAAACTACTCTTAAGGGTGCAGGAAACCGCACGCTAAACCGCAGATGGAGGAGTTATGCTATGTATTTAATTTCTCGTTGTCTGTTCAATGTACGCTTACTTTGGTGTTGCAGTTCAAACAGACGCCAACAGACAGCTCTTATAAACCAAGTTTCAAGAAAAAAGACTGACCACGGGCGGGTTTTGTGGTATTTTACTGAATCACTTAATTACCGCAGGTTCCGGTGGTACTGTACAGGGTCGCTATTCGAACATGAAACGACGTGTACCTACTGCAATTAACCTTCACGATAACACTGGAAATAGCTGAAGATTTAGATGTTGTAGTAGAAACTGATCACTTTCTTAGTGAAATACTTCCATGAGACAATGTGTCAGGTGTAATGTGTTAGGTGTAATAAAAAAAAGCTGAATGAATATGTTTAGACTTTTGAAAACATATTATAGTATTTATTTGGCTTTAACAAGGCAGGGCCTTGGATTGCATTAGAGACTGGATTTTAAATTTTAATTATTTATTTTCCACATCTGATCTTTTCATTTACAGTGGAACCTCTGAATAATGAAAACTCGAGGAACAACCAGTTTTGTCCATTATACAGAGGTGTACTTTACATAGAGGTTCTTATTCCATGTAATTGTACATGTATGTTTGTCACTTTCAGTCATTCTTCTCAGTCTCTAACCAATCTCTCTGAGTTTCGCCCAACAGCTATCACTCCTTATATTTATTTACCTTAGCTATTTAATCTTCTATAAAGAACATTGGTATTAACGTAGCCAGTTACCCATACAACTTATATCTTAACCTTATACTGTTGGATCAAGTTAAGCAATTCTATACATTAAAGTAATCATAGCTAATGCATCATTATTATACCATTTTATAATTGTTTTGTTGTTTTTTTCTTGGTGATCTCCAATATTTTTATTATGCCACTTTTGTAATTGAACATAATATCTAGCTACTCTTTCACATACTTTAAACTCAGAGATTAGTATTTTCACCCATATTCAACTCTACCAGTTTTACAGTGGAACTTCTGAATAATGGACACTCGAGGAACAACCAGTTTTGTCCATTAGCTATACAGATGTGCACTTTACATAGAGTTTATTATTTAGTTATGGTAATTCCCATCGGTGCATTAACTATTGTCCATTGCAAAGAGATGTCCACTATATGGAATGTCAGTTAAAAGGGAGGTTTCACTGAAATTACATTGTTTACATTCTACATGATGACTGATTAACTAATTAATTCCCAATATAAAGTGTCAATCCAACAATAATCTATTTAAGATCCAGCTATATTAATGATATTTCATCAATCTATTGTCATACAATCACACATGTCATTCCAGCCAGACAGGTTAGATACATCTCAATTTCACACTGTCACTAACACACCTGTATTTTTTGTACATCATTGTACATGAATTTTTAGTCTTTAAATATACACAATATTTCAAGATTGGTATTTTGAAGTATGCAAACAGTCACAATTTATACATGTCATCATGTCTGCAACTATTAGAAACTGCTTTTCTTTACCACAGTAACATAAAACTAAAAGTAACATAAAACTAAAATTAAATAACAATTATTATATTTCAATGTAATATTAGTAGGAGGTTATCTGCTTTAAGTGCTTATATATATATATATATATATATATATATAGTACTTATTACATGTGTCAGAGTGTAATTATGGTGAAATATTTCACACAAGCAGACTAATTTATTTTCACATGAGACACAGGCAAGTGAAAATAAAGCCTGAGAGTGAAATATCTAGCCTATCTGGTGTCATTCGATATGAGCAGTAAAAGTGGTGTCTGTATTCGATAAGATTACTGAGCTTCTATTTACTACTTGTCTAGCAATAAGGAATGTGCTCTGTCAGCACTAATAATATGACTCGGAGTTCAGATTATGTAATATCCTAAAGTGTATAATATGTAGGGTGTGTGTTGATGAAGGAACACTTAGACTTCCTCAACTTAATCCCAGACATAGATATTCGCTGCCACCAAAGAGCTGATAGCTTGCAGCTTGTCTCAAAAGATTTGCATAAAAGTTATCGAAGACAACACACACACACACACTATACAAATTACAAATCCTAATCTGAAAAATGACTGATGGTACAACACTTTTTATGAAGTTGGACTCAGTCCTTACAGATGTACATGGTGAAATACTATATAGACACAAATAATGATGAAATAGTATTAGACACTGTTGAAACGTATACAGCTATTATTAATTCAGTCATTCTCGGATGAAATAATTATAATAATAGGAAATTTTTCTCTTTTTAACAACCAATATTTTTAATTATAACTTAACCTGACGTTTCAACTTCTTGCCGAAATCCTGTGGATGCTGGTTGTCCATGCTGTGCTCAAATCACCCTCCAGGACATAATAAACAGTAAGAGTGCCCTCCAGAATCTTGCTGTTTACTCTGTGTTATTATATCACCACGGAGAGTTCGACCTCAGTTGACCCCTGAAGAGGACTTTGGCAAGAAGTCAAAACGTAGGGTTAAGTTATAATTAAAAATAATTGGCTGTTAGAAAGAGAAAAATGTCCTATTATTATAGCTATTGTTAAGATGTACTGTCACACACAAGTCTCAATAGTCAGAATGTTAATCTAAGGTACTCCTTTTCAGGTCTTCATGGTGGGGCATGTCCCACAGTATAGATAAACATTATGAGGAGGCTTCAAGTTACAATTGTGTTGTATAACATAATTAAGCAAGGACTAACCTAGTAGTAAAGCCACTTCAAATTACATTGTATAATAATGAAATCATTTCAAGGTATGTATCTGAGTTTCTGGGTTCTCTATGTGTGTGTGACCTTTCTATTCTGTCCATTCCTTCTTTTGGAACTAAGACATGATGTTTATTTATTATCAATTAATTTTGCTGCTAGACATTGGCATGAGTTATAGACCACTGGAATTCTGCCATTTTGGCAGCTTTAGACAAAGTTGCCATCTAGTTTTAGTTTCAACACTTGAAGGCCACTTTGCCACCCAACCACACCAAGTATCTGAAATCATACATGATAGTTAACAATTCTATGCTACTTCCTTCCTTCCTGTGTTTTATGTTAACTGAAGATATTGTGGGGACCACACCCCACAACAGTATTATTAACTTATTGCCAGACATTTATTCTGTACGTATGTTTGTATGTTGTTTGGGTGTTAGTTTCAATAGTTGTAGTAGCAGCTGTATTTTATGTGTCATTTTTATGTTGCCTAGGTTACTTGTTACAATTTGGGTGAATGTTTGTTCTCTTATTTGATTGATTAGTTTAATGGTTCATTATCCTCTTTGTGATTGGTCAGTTTACATTTTATTTTATTTTCTTGTGATCCCATTGGCAGTCTATAAAAGGGCAGACTAGGGACAGTCATGGGCTGACTCTCTGATTGAGACACTCTCTCTCCATTATCTATATTTTAATTAATCATTATTAAGTTAAAACTTGAACTGACAAAGAAATTAGTATAGCACATTGGGTGGACCTAGCCAAAGAAGCAGAGGGCCCGACAAATATTATAAAAAATAATCATTCAAGTTAAACTTGAAAAATTAGGACTAAATTATTAGAACATGTTGTGTCCTCTTTCTTCACGCCATAATACCGCGAGGAGAGGAGACTCTGGGTGGACTATGTAATCATGCAAGAAAGTCTAGGAAGAATAAGAAAATTTAAAAAAATACATCAAAAGTTTCATTAATAATGGGCCTATTCACCTTCTTATATGGTCATCATACAAAAACATCCTCTGAACAAAATAAGAAAAAACAAATAGCAAGCTAGAGTCATAGCTAATTAATGACTTGAATTTCCAATTTAAATTATTCCAATTTGACACAACTGATTCTAAATTCCCTGCATTATCTCTTCTCACTAAAAACTTTCCTGCATTTAGGCACTTAGCTTCTTTTTTCTTTTCTTATTTACTTCGAGGATTTTGAAATTAAAACAGTCAATTAAAATATATGTATGCATTCTAAATAAAGTTATTTTATCTAATTATTATTCTTAATTACTCTCCTGTTTTAATTCAGAATGACAATTGTAATATGGGGAAAAAACTGTCTGATTTTGTTCGGCCATTGCTGATTCATTAAATGTATGTGGATCAGTTATAGCCTAACTTGAGTCACTTTACTACAAAATAGTTATAATCTAAATTGAGAGATTGAGGACAACAGGAGCAGATGGAGTGAACTTGTTTAAAATTCATTTTTATAAATGTGTCTTTTCAATATCAAGTACCTAGCAATGCTAAACAGTATGTATGACCATCGCTCCATAAGCTCATGTGCACTTACAAATTTGTTTGCTTGTTTGGCTTCTAAAATGACCACTGAAATAATAACTTCAATACGTATATATTTTTAAATATTTGAATAAATACGGCATTACTTGATGTTTTATGATGATGTAAGTTCCTACTTTAGAATTCTTAAGGTAATTAAAGATAACTTGTAGTGTTTCATGACATAGCTGTCATATATATTTTGGAAAGTGACAAAGTGTGACAAATCATGAATTCCTCCCCCTCAATTCATCCTTTGTAGGCATTAGACCTGTAGAAGTTATTTGACATTTTGATATTACAAGTTCTGGGAGCTTCCTGACTGAACTTTGCACTTTTTGTGAGTAAATAAGAATCAAAATGATGTTATTTCTGGATACTGGAATGGGAATTACAAGTGAGGGATGGGGGGGGGGGTGGAGGATCTATTAACCCAGGGTCTAAAACATTATTAAAATCATGGTCAGCAATTTGAGACCACATTTAATACTATTACAGATTAGTGGAGTTATTTTATGTTTGCTACCAGTGTTGGCTTCCTAAAACAGGGCATTCCCATTGAAGATGCTGAAAAACTTAGCTGCATTGCCTGAGGGTAGTCAATTGGATGTTATGGCCAAGCAAATCAAATTTTTAAAAAATAATTATAAAATTTGAGCCAACAGAATTGGTATTGGGAGTTTCACTGCTTGTGTGATAACACCATAACTGCAGTGGACACTATGACATCTACAGCCCTCATTCAGTGTATGGCATAATAGTATTAGCTATGTCCATGCAAATTGCCACAATACCTTTTCAAGTGTTACTTTATCACAAGCCTCCAGTGTGACACTTTCCTCCGTACCTGAACTATCTATACCTGGATGCATCCATACCGGGACAGATATAAATAAAAAATAAGAATACCAAAACTAATTTCAAAAATATTATTATTATTTTTCTTTAATTATGGACTCATTTCAAACCACTATTTCACTGAAATTCGTAATTATTATTTATTGGTAAACGTATATTTATTATTGCAGCAAAAAATGTCATGCTATTATACAGTACATTATCTGACTCTTGTATTGCCTCGAAAATTGATGCAGACATTCTAGAGTTGAAAAGAAGAATGTATGCTGCAATAGAAGAAATTATTATCACTAGAAGTATTAAATATTCAATAACTGTAGAATCCCATCCCTCAATGCTTACCTTCATGGTAAGAAATGGGGAAAAAATCATTTTCATATTGCCCGTTATTATTATTTACTGATTATTTTCGGAAGACTCGAACTAACACTCTCAATGAATGAAGATAATCAGTTAAGTCACACGTTCCTACTTCCGCCAAGCAGTGGGTGTGGTCCTTTATAACTCCACTTTTAAAATAAAAATGCAGAGTAGACTTTCTATCCTCTTCTTCTCTCATTGCAGATAACAAAATGTTGCCAAAACAATGTTTAAAGTTCCCGGTGTGGAATACTGTAATATAAATATTTATCCTTTACTCCGGGTTGTGTTATTTGCTAGCTCGTGACCACCCCTTTTATATTATTGGATGGAATGTTGAATAAAACGGGGAGTACATAGTTTTATGATGTAATAATTAAAATGGTGACTAGATATGGAAGTATTGGAATCAGATATTGATTCCAATACTTTCATATCTAGTCATTATTGTTATTGTCAAAGTATGTATATAGTACCACCTAGTACATTTTATCCCAAGGGAGCAGCAATTCCATCCTTCAGTTGCCTTTGCACTAGGAGTCATAATTCCCCACTTCTTATAAAGCTGACTTTGCATTTTTATCTTAAATGTGGAGTTATAAAGGACCACACCCACTGCTTGGCGGAAGTAGGAACGTGTGACTTAACTGATTATCTTAGATGAACCTCGCTCCATGTTGCATGTATCCCATAATATAACATACTACAAAACAGGAGAATACTGAGTAAATCACCCTTTCACAGCAAGCAATAGCTAGTTAGCGTAAGGAAAGGGAGACTCGCAAAACAGAACTTTACAATAGATGAAGAGTTTTTAAATATTCGAATTCCTTATGTATAATTGGAATGTTACTAAGGGAGTTCATGCCATCTGATATGGCCATACAAATGCCAAATTTACTCATCATTTCCGTATAGAGACCAATCAATCCTTACATAACACTGCTTGCATTTTAGTTCGCATTCCAATCTAGCAAAATGCATTTTGGAAAAAATAGTACAATCCCTAGCTGAAAAATGGAAGTTCTGCATTAATAATTAATAACTAGTTGGCAAAGCTATGAATAGTTTCAGTAATTGCCCATGGTAATCTTAAATTTATAATTGTCATCAAATAGTAATTTAACATGTTTATAACTATATATAATTATATATAATATATATATATATATTAATACATATAAACCTGAAACTCTATCTGAAATAATTTCATTCCATACATTCTAATTGTCAACAATGGCTAACTGCAGTTGTATAATTTAAGTAAGTGCCTCCATTCATTTTATATAATTAATAATACATAGCTAGTGGCACCAGCTACTACTATAGTAACTTTAGCTCAACATTCTGGCTAAATTACCTTGAGGGTATGAAATAAGCTCAATTCAGCTAAAAATCAAAACATTCCAAAGCTATAATGCATTTTGACATTTTTTTGGCATCTTTTAATAATTTAAATGGACTACCATATAAAATTCCCAATTTGTGCATCACTTCTTGTATTAATACTTAACTATGTTACGTGGGGGTTAAGCTACATAGCAAGCAGGAAGGTTTAAAGTGTGTATGGAATTATAAATCAAATAAATAATACAAAAAAGCTAAAAATGAATTTATTGTGATCGAAATTGTAACACCTCAATTTAGTGGAGCAGCTAATTTTGCACTATTGAAACAAACAATCAATAAAACTGTATATAGCAAATAGTCTAACAACAAGTATCCACCTAACCTAGGCCAACTATATATCTATATGAATACTAAGTAATGACGTTAAAAAAGACACTAAAATCCACTAATTAATGGTATTTTGTTATATTGATAGCCACTATAAGCCCTCTTCCCTCCTCCTTCCCCAGTACCCACCATCTCTCTTATGTGAAATTTGCATAGAGTACAATATTTTACACCTAGCAATAAACTGTATTTGGCTGTAATACAAAGGAAACACATGATTGAAATTATTTTTTGTAATATTGTCACAATAAAATGAGTTCCTGCACTTTCATAGATTATCAATAGGAAATAAACAATACTCTTAAAAGACGTAAGTTATGTTATGATATACAGAGAAACATATCAGAAGCAAAACTAGAATTGTCACAGACATTCTGATATAACAAACATCAGTAAATATTCCAGTTATATAACAGCTCAATCCTTTTTGCTCAAGTGGAACTATTTCCCAATGAATAACATGATTACAGAGAAAATGAAGAATTCTTTTTTGAAAATCATAGGCTAAACAAACCTTTTCCAACTACAGATTGAGTTAAATGTAAATTATTCCCAAATATTTTCAATGACAGCCAGAAGTTATGAAGTAGACACCTTGTGTGATGTAATAAGGATTTAGGGGTTTCTATGGATACGGAAATGTTGAATTAGTCTGGCACTTGTATGGCCATATCAGATGACATGCTAAACAAATTATCACAAACTAAAACAGACTTTGTGGCGACACTCTACAAATTCTTTCTCGTGAAAGAGGAAAAGGGTATGTATAAGAGGAAGTTAATGCATCTAATGCTATTATTACATATTGCATGATATTGTCCATAATTTCTAGCAAGGCAAAGATGTGCGATAATAAACAATATGATACTGGCTCATAAAACAACAGACAAATTTAAATTTCTTTCTCAGCCTTCTTTTACTCATTAGATATAGTCTCTCCATTTCACAGGCTTTTTTTTATAATACTGAATTAAAAATGTTTGGCTGCCACTGGGAATTGAACCCCAGGAACGATAGTGTGTATTTTACTAAATTTCTATTGTTAAAAAATTCTTGTGAAAAAGAAAGAATACATCTAACAGACAGGTTTTAAAAACTTTAAGTAAATATATTATATATGTCATTATTGCTAGCATAATTATTAGTTTTTCTAGTTCATTTCACAGGCATTAAAATAAAGTTGTGTAAAATTTGCTGAAAGAATAGTTGGTGTACTTGTATTCTGCAGTACTCACTATGTACAGATGATTAGCTTGAATTTTACCACCATAAGTGATAAAATTTTAATGTCTGTAATTAATATTTTGCACTTCACACAAGAAAGGGATGGGCACATTCCTGCCATGATAAACACTACATGTGTTATTCTATGCTAGACATCTTCAGAATAGTATTATTAGGCTCATGAGATATACCACATCTGTGTTACCACTCTCTCATACCCTTAAACACAATGGTAGTTATAACAATTCTTAGCTTACCAACCCAAGAGCTACCTTTTTCTACAAAGAATTATCCATCCAGCTGGTAATGTGGGGGAGCCCCTTTGAAGTAACAGCCAACTTTACCAGCTGAGTTACCAACCCTAGTTCCAAGTGCTGCCTGTGAAGATGTCTAACATTGAACAAACTACTTATTACAATACTCAGAGGTATTATAGCGAGGTGTTTCACTCTCAGCCTGTATCTTCACTTTCCTTTGGTAGTGGAAATAAAATATCCAGCTCTTGGAATATCAATAACAGAGGTGTACGAGGGTGAACAATATTGGGGGTGCTGGAGCGACAATCATCAGGGGGGCGTGCTGGTCCCTTTCTTGTGTGAAGTGCAAAGCATATTTTTTCAATGATTCAGTCATTCTCGGCTGAAATAATTATAATAATAGCAAATTTTTCTCTTTTTAACAGCCAATAATTGTTAATTATTACTTAACTAAACACCCAAAATCTAGTATTAGCATTTGCAGACATGAAGAATTGCTTGTCTACACACCCTTCATATGTGCAATACATTTTCTGTAGTGTTCAGTTATCTGAACATCATTTCAGTTATCTGAACACCTCTCGGTCCCAACATGTTTGGATAACTGAAGTCTTACTATATTATATAAATATATGTATATATATATATATATATATATATATATTACTTTCAGTTATATCTGTATTCTCCTTGAAATCATGCTTCATTCTTTATATTTACCATAGGAATTGTCAATATGGATAGAAATGATTTTAATCAATTGCATTTGAAGTTGATGAATAAAAATACACACAATACTATGTGTTACAAAACATGTTAATTTATCTTCAAAAAATTAAAATGTTTTAAGGGATGAATTAAAAATGTGTTGCTCATAAGCACCATGTATTCAATGCCATAGTTAATTACATGAATTAGTGTAATCCTTAATAAGGATTAACAAATGACGTAATTACTAGTGGTCTCTATGGATACAATGTATGCCAACTATTGTGCAAACGTTAGTGATCTGTCAGGTGATTAGCGCCTTGTGTAAACTATCTCTTCAGTAGTACTCTGGTATGATAGCGATGCAGAGGAAAATGGCCAAAGGAATGTGCCCAGTTGTCATTCCAACAATTAAAATTTTAGTGACATGATTGTAATTAGGCTCAATCCTATGCTATGAATACAGTCTCAGTGGTGAACCAAGGGAATGTCAAGAATAACTAGGGAGGTTTGAATGGGAGGAATATATAAGACATTCCATTCACAATGTGTTTGATGGATCCAATATCTTCAATCCCTGTAAAATGAGTTCATCTGGTTCAAATGGTCCACAATGAGTACATTTATATCAATAAATGACTATATATTTGACAAATAATGTCATTATGACTATTATTTAAACATTTCTCTCATCAATAATTTTAGATTTAGCAGCTAGTATACTTATCAATCAAAATTTCACTTAAATAAATTCAATACAGTACAATGATAATATGACAATCATTTCAGCTTAAGTGATGGGATTTAACTGAGATTTCATGATTGATAAATAATTCAATTTTAATAATGTTAGTGGGTTCTTTCATGAAAGGAGTCGTAATATATCCCATGTTCTTTGAATCAAATGCAGTGAGTTTTAGTTGATTTGAAGTTCCCAGCACTAACTCTGAAGGCTCAAAGGTTCCACTTTCTTGTTGAATTGAACTAGCATTAGCGTATTCATCCTCTTGGGAGTCTGATGTTGTTGACTTCATTTGGCAGCAATCAGCTTCATGGTAGCCCTTTTTTCTATCTGTGCAGCTTGTCTCAGATGCAGCCATGAGTATCAGATACTTCAGTCAGCCCAATGAGTCATTGATTGTTATAAATGTACTCATTGTGGACCATTTGAACCAGATGAACTCGCTTTACAGGGATTGAAGATATTGGATCCATCAAACACATTGTGAATGGAATGTCTTATATATTCCTCCCATTCAAACCTCCCAAGTTTTTATTCTTGACATTCCCTTAGTTCACCGCTGAGACTGTATTCATAGCATAGGATTGAGTCTAATTACAATCACTTCACTAAAATTTTAATTGTTGGAATGACAACTGGACACATTCCTTTGGCCATTTTCCTCTGCATCGCTATCATACCAGAGTACTACTGAAGAGATAGTTTACACAAGGCGCTAATCACCTGACAGATCACTGACATATGCACAATAGTTGGCATTCATTGTATCCATAGAGACCACTAGTAATTACGTCATTTTGTTAATCCTTATTAAGGATTATACCAATTCATGTAATTAACTATGGCATTGAATACATGGTGCTTATGAGCAACACATTTTTAATTCATCCCTTAAAACATTTTAATTTTTTGAAAAAGATAAATTTACATGAGAAAAAGATAAATTGACATGTTGTGTAACACATAGTATTGTGCGTATTTTTATTCATTAAAATCATTTCTATCCATATTGACAATTCCTATGGTAAATATAAAAGAATGAAGCAAGATTTCAAGGAGAATACAGATATAACTGAAAGTAATATATATATTTATTGCAGCTTTGATATTTTTACTTGAATATTTCCGCATCACGCGAGCGTTCTGTATTCTCCCATATTGTACGGTTTATATTGTACACTCCTTGTAGCGCGCGCGTAGCGAGTAAAACCAATGAAAATTGTATTGTAACCGGTTGAGAAAAATTTCAAAGAAGCAATAAATCACTTATCACACTCGTCGTACAATATGGGAATGATATTTTACTCTCGCGCCACATTTTCACTCGCCTTTGGCTCGTGAAAATATTTTGCGTGCTCGTAAAATATTTTCCCATATTGTACTCTGACTCGTGCTATAAGTATTATATATATATATATATATATATATGTATATATATATTATATATATATACATATATTTATATAATATAGTAAGACTTCAGTTATCCAAACATGTTGGGACCGAGAGAAATGATGTTCAGATAACTAAACACTATAGAAAATGTATTGCACATTTGAAGGGCGTGTAGACAAGCAATTCTTCATGTCTGCAAATGCTAGTATTAGATTTTGGGTGTTTGGTTAACTGAAGTGTTCAGCAGATAATTGCAATTTTTGGACAACTGAAGTTATATATTACATGAGTCAGAGTGTGATATTGCGAAATATTTCACAATTCACAAGCAGGCTAATTTATTTTAGCGAGCCAGAGGCCAGTGAAAATAAAGCCTGAGAGTGAAATATCTAGCCATATCACTCTGCAGTGTGTAATAATACAGCATAAAATAACACTGTGAAATATCATAAAATACTTTGTGAAGATATCTAAGGTGGAATAAAAATATGTATATATTCAGTGCCAGATTACATTAAAACATGAATGAAGTAGCTTAATGTTATAATAGCAATGAAAAGTTATGAATGTCCATTGAAACTAGGAAGCTTATCAATTTTAGCCCTTTCTGATTGCATCAAACTTCTACTAGTAAACAACTTTTTTAACATTGAAGTCACTGCCTTAAGACACAATTAATTGTTTTCTTTAAGTATGATCAGATTACTATTGTATACATGTAATGTAAGTCATCTGTTCTGTCCTCATTCCAGCCATATGCAGCACAACTTAAAGCCATGAAGTACCGTACAGTTTAGTCATGTATTCCTAGACATTTAGGATATTAGAAGATATCAGAGTACAGAAAACTACGGAATTTGGGATAGTACAAGTTGTACAATAAAATTCCCACAAAGCAAAGTCAAGTGAAATATCTCACTGTACGAGTGCTATTTATTTAATACTATAGCCAAATATAACAATATACTCCAGTAGTGAAGAAAATCATAATCTTGTATTATTTGTATGGTGTGAATGAAGCCATTTGGCTATTACTAAAATATACTTCATAGACACATACATAAAAATATTAATTATTAGTTTTAGTTGAATGCATGACTTTCTAGCACTGGAATATATTAGAATGAGGATATGATTATCAATAGTACAATTTGAATAAGTAAATAAAACATAAAAAAGGTACAATATTGCTTGAAGTCAAACTGAATTCCCAGATATTTGAGAAATGCCTGGTTAGTCTTATATATGTACTTGTATATATTAGCCATTGAACTGAGAAAAAGTGCCATTGGCAATGCTAATGGCCTTGTGAGCACTTTACAAACATAGTTTACATGCCTGGAATGTAAACTAGAAGAGAAGTCATGCGCTGTGTGTGATGTAATGATTGAAAGGTCTCTATGGATACCGTGATTGAAATGTACTCTGGCATTTGTCTGGTCATATCAAATTACACAATTGTAATTTAATCTTATTCAGTAAATCCTTGTATATTATATATAATATGGTGGTAAAATTTCTGAAATCTCTATGTTATGAAATTGCCTAATTCAATTGTACTTCCTAAATACTGGGAATAAGAAGTGCAAAGGGAAATACCCAACAAATAACCAGGCTACATTGTACATCTTCAGTCACTATATAAACGATCCTTCATGTTACTGAATGGTTCATAGTTATAAAATACATTATAAGACCTGAGGCTAAATTGTATACTGTAACAAACTGTGGCATAAACTTTTACTTTCAGCTATTCAGTGTGTTGACTGTGACATAAGGTATTCAAGGATATCTGGGACAAAATGGCTGCATATCAGGCTGACAATATGGATCAAGGTAAGGACTATGAAGGTGACAGGCAACCTAAGTCAACTATTTCCAGCAGCCAGGATGACAGATGCTGTAATACTTGCCCTATTCAAGAAGAAAGTGGAGCCTTACAGCCTTCAGAATTAGTGCTGGGAAGATTGAATGGACCAGAAGTCACTGCAAGTCAAACAAGCTCAACTAAACCTGGATCAGGAAATATCAGATACTCCACTAATTTCCTTTTGAAAGCAACCACAAACATTATTAGAGTTGAGATTCTTGTCAACTTTTGATGTACCCTTAATTTATGTTTATCCTTAATAATCTTAAATTTCATTCATCATTTTCATGTAATTCCTTAAATTGAGATATAGACTAGAAAATAGCAGCTGCTGATACAAGTGCATGAGTGTTTACTTGAAGCTATGAAGTATGGAATACTTACTTAGCAGAAATTGCCTTTGTTGAAAGGAATTTCTATTATTAGGAAAGAAAAAAGATTACCCAATGATGTAATCATTTAATGGTTTCCAAGATACAAAGAATGCCAACATTTTGCATATGTTATGATCTTTCAGGTGATGGCTGGGGCTTGGACTGGGGCTGGGGCCTTGGCAGTGGGTGGTTGTTGCTGGGGCTGGGGCTGGGGCTGGGACTGGGGTTGGGGCTTGGGCTGGGGCTTGGGCTTGGACTGGGGCTTGGGCTTGGACTGGAGCTGGGGCTGGGGCTTGGGCTTGGGCTTGGGCTTGGGCTTGGGCTGGGGTTGGGGCCTTGGCCGTGGGTGGTTGTTGCTGGGGCTGGGGCCTTGATGGAGCTGGGCCTGGGGCACATCAGAGTCACAGTTTTGCTGCTATGATGAACAACTGCACTATTTTTCTGACACATAGTGATACCTAACCAACTACAGGCTACACAATGTTTGCCGACTAGGCACATTCTTTTGATCATTTCCTCTCCTAGTACTACTGACAGTATCGTTTACACAGAAGCTCTACCCAGCAACAACCACCCACAGCCTAGGCCCAAGCCCAAGCCCAAGCCCCAGACCCAGCCCCAGCCCCAGTCCAAACCCCAGCCCAAGCCCCAAACCCCAGCCCCAGCCCCAGCCCCAGCCCCAGTCCAAACCCCAGCCCAAGTCACACTCAAAAACATATCCAATAAGGTATGTCTTAGCTTACTTTTATAGCATGTTGGGCAGGTAAACCCACACAGTAAGCTTTGCAGTCTGGAACATCGATTACCACCTTGTAATATCCTTCAGGATGAAAAGCCAGCTTGGTACATTAGCCAGGAATACTGTGAAAATGTTATCATTAAACTACATAAAAATCATCAATTTTGTGTAAACAATACCTACTTCATAAACACTAACAAATATTTAATTTTGCTAAAACCAATTTTTTTTTATTATTGTACAGCAGTAGCCAACTAGAATGGGTATAGCTGTTATTGATGACAATGATATGATATAGCAATTCATGTTGATGGTGAATCATTACATACAACTTCTGAATTTAGTTGCTTTTTTGTTGTTGTTTTTGTTGTTGTTTTACTGATTAACACTCAATTTACACAACTATTAATATTATAAGAGAGACTAAATAAAAATTTAATAGTCGGTCCCTTTCAAATAAACTCTAGATGAAAAAGAGTCTCATAATAAGAATAGCTATTAAATTGTTGTTAAAGTGAGATAAACAAAATCAGCAGAATGCTGATTCAGCATAGCCATGTTGAAGCACAGTGAAGGCTTATGGGTAATATTTAAATGCACATAGCTACATTATTGTGAGGTAGCCACAATGGATACAAATAAAATTCTTTCTGAGTGTTAATGACCTGTCAGGTGATTTAGTGCCTGGAGGTATAGGCCATCCCATCAGTTACTATGGTATGATAGCAATGTAGAAAAATTTGGTCAAAGGAATGTGCCTGGTTTTCAATCAAATCAATTAATCAAGGAAATACAGGAAATGACTACCTTCCCTTAGTGAGCCGCTAAGAGCATATATAAGGCCTAATTCAGCTACCAATACAAAGCTAAACGCTATTGATTTCCTAGGCAGTAAATTATGGACTGTATTGTAAGACCAGAAACCTCATGTAGCACTTCTAGGTCGCTACTAGTACCTGGTGTTGGCTGTTCAACATCATGCTGCATCCCGCTGGACGGGGCTCTAAGACACCCCGCAGCAGCACCAGTGCTGTAGGGATCATAAAGTACACGAGTTATCGATGCGAGATGGTATATAGTCAAAGGAGCGAGAAAAGCGCTGCGATTGATTACAACAAGAAATGTATTATTAGTCAAGAAAGTGGAACCCTTGATCCCTCTGAATTGGTAATAGGTACACATAATTCTGCAAGGATCGTAAAAGAGGGTAATGTCAAGCACTATCCGACAAATAGTAGTTCAGGTGAAGACTTTCACACTCAATTTGGAAGTGGGCGGTTGAAATTTTTAAAACATTCGGCACGCGAAGGTCATTCTCGAGTAGAAGAGAGTGCGCGTAAGAAGTAGCTCCACTCTTAATGCACTCTTCATCTACTAACAGATCAGAGAGCAGAAGATGCAAATATATAAAGCACCTCAGTGGAAGGGGGCACCCAACCTATTTGTTGTATTATTGTAGCGTGTTATAATTGTTTAATGTGTCATAAACATTATTTGGCTATTTTATTATCATGTGACTGCACATGCTCCTCATTTAATTATTCCTAACAACTTCAATCGATTTTGTAGTCATCACATATTCATTATTATCAACAATTTAATGGCATTAGCTACCACATAGCTTGCTATATCTGATCCACAGTAAATAAGTTCTTAATACTTTGATGCAGAGTACATGTGAATTGATAGGATGTTTGCACATGTGTGATGCATTAAGATGAAAATTGCTATTGCAGTGAAGAGGTACAATTGTTGTAAAAAATTATTATTCACTTTGAAAATACATGAACAAAGACGGTGTACACAATACAAAGGATAAGATTGTGTTGTGATACTCATATCCTGAGGTATCTTCAATCCAGTTCTGAATCCTCTATCTATATATCTAATATAAAGTACAGTTAAAAGTAAACTCGTGAGAAATGTGTATTAAATATTAGTATTTTCTGAACTAGACACTTCTTATCTCACAGATATTTTAATTCATGCTTTATTTCACTGTATTAAGTGAATGCGTTTATTTACTCTATTTCCAAACTACAAAGTAAAACATCAAGACATTTTTGTTGTTTTGTTCATTTTTGCTTGTTTATATTTGAATGTATATCTGAACATTGCTAATAAGGAAACAGGCATGCCTTCTGAGTCCATTGCACACCAATTACAGTGTCTGGTATAATACACACTAGGCTTATCTGACTTATATTGCTGAAATCATTAAAATTCTATCCAGTGTCCTATTGAAGGTGCAAGAAGCTTTCCTAATACTCACATTCCATTTGTGATTGATTTTGTCACACGGCAACAAATTAAGAAATTGTCAAGTTACTAAGTCTTACGTTTCCCCAGATTTAATAGTTCAAGTCATGAATTTCACCAGGTGACATACAATTAAGAGTTTGGCCTAAAACTTTGATTTTCAGTTTGTGATTAATTTTGTTTAGGCAACAAATTAAGTTATAGTGGACCAGCCAGATTCAGGTTCATCAAATTTAGACTGTTCAAGTCATTGATTCTCCCGGTGTGGTATGGTGGCAAGAATCTAGACTATTTGAGATTTTGTCATGGCATCAAATTGGATTAAAGAAATAGTTTAACCAATGGTTCACATTTGACCAACCTGAAGATACAATGTACAAGGCAAAGATGTGCAATAATAAACAATATGGTACTGGGTCGTTACACAACGAACCAATTCAAAATTCCTTTCTCAGCCTTCTTTTAGTCATTAGATGTAGTCTCTCTCTTTCACAGGCTTTTTTAATAATACCGAATTAAAACATGTTTGGCTGCCATTGGGAATCGGACCCAGGTACAATTGTGAGAATTTTATCAATTCTGTATTGTTAAAAAAATTCTTGTGAAGACGAAAGAATACATCTAAATGACTAGTTTTAAAAAATTCAAGTACATGCATGTCATTATTTCTAGCATAATGTTAGTCTTTCTAGTTCATTTTTCAGGAATTAAAGTGAAGTTGTGTAAATTTTGCTGAAAGAATAGTTAGTACATTTATACTGAATGAAGATATGATTATCAATACTACAACTTGAATTAATAAGACATTAAAAAAAGGTAAAACAATACTTGAAGTCAAACTTACGTCTCTGACAATATTATGCCTGGTTAGTTTTAATATAATAATATATATATTATATATTATATATACTTGTATATATTGGCCACTGAAACTGAGAAATAGTGCCATTGGCAATGAAAATGGCTTTGTGAACACTTTACCAAAATATTTTACATGCTTGGAATGTAAACTAGAAGAGAAGCCATAAGCTGTGTGATGTAATGATTGAACGGTCTCTATGGATACTTTGATTGAAGTGTACTCTGGCATTTGTCTGGTCATATCCAATTACACAATTGTAATTTGATCTTATTCAGCAAATCCTTGTATATTAGATATAATAGTGGTACAATTTCTGTAATCTCTCTCCTATGAAATTTGCTAATTCAATTGAATTTCCTGGATACTGGGAATCAGAAGCGCAAAGGGAAATCCCAATAACTAACCAGCTGAATTGTACATCTGCAGTCACTATATAAATGATCCTTCATGTTACTGAATGGTTCGTAGTTATAAAATACACGATAAGTCCTGAGGCTAAATTGTATACTGTAACAAACTGTGACATAAACTTTTACTTTCAGTTATTCAGTGTGTTGACTGTGACATAAGGTATTCAAGGATATCTGGGACAAAATGGCTGCATATCAGGCTGACAATATGGATCAATGTAAGGACTATGAAGGTGACAGGCAACCTAAGTCAACTATTTCCAGCAGCCAGGATGACAGATGCTGGAATACTTGCCCTATTCAAGAAGAAAGTGGAGCCTTCGAGCCTTCAGAGTTAGTAATGGGAAGATTGAATGGACCAGAAGTCACTGCAAGTCAAACAAGCTCAACTAAACCTGGATCAGGAAATATCAGATACTCCACTAATTTCCTTTTGAAAGCAACCACTAACATTATTAGAGTTGAGATTCTTGTCAACTTTTGATGTACCCTTAATTTATGTTTATCCTTAATAATCTTAAATTTCATTCATCATTTTCATGTAATTCCTTTGAGATATAGACTAAAAAATAGCAGCTGCTACAAGTGTATGAGTGTGTACTCGAAGCTATGAAGCCTGGAATACTTCACAGAAGTTGCCTTTGTATATGAAAGGAATTTCTATTATTAGGAAAGAAAGGAGATTACCCAATGATGTAATCATTTAATGGTTTCCAAGATACAAAGAATGCCAACATTTTGCATATGTTAATGATCTGTCAGGTGATTAGAGTCTCTGTGTAAACTATCCCTTCAGGAGTACACTGGTATGAGAGGAAATGGTCAAAAGAATGTGCTTAATAGACAAACATTGTGTAGCCTTACATAGTTAATTAGTTGGTAAAGTATTATTATGTGTCTAACACATAGCACAGTGGTTCATTATAGCAACAAAAATTATACCTCTGATCAGTTGCAAATAATTACAAATTTGATTAACATGTAATTATTTTATACTTGGAATGTAACCTAAAAGTAAAGGCATAATACACTGTTGTGATGTAATGACTGAGAGGTCACCGTGGATACTAACTGAGGGTGGTAGCTATGTCTGGCACTTGTGTGATCACACACTCAAAAATATATCTGATAAAATATGTTTTAGTTTATATTTTATAGCATGTTGGGCAGATTAACCCTTACAGTAACCTTTGCAGTCTGGAACATTGATTGCCACCTTGTAATATCCTTCAGGATGAAAAGCCAGCTTGGTACATAGGCCTGGAATACCAGTGAAACTGGTTATCATTAAGTTACATAAAAATCATCAATTTTGTGTAAACAATACCTACTTCATTAACACTAACTAATATTTAATTTTACATACAACTTCTGAATTTAGTTGCTTTTTTGTTGTTGTTTTTGTTGTTGTTTTTGTTGTTGTTTTACTGATTAACACTCAATTTACACAACTATTAATATTATAAGAGAGACCAAACAAAAATTTAATAGTCGGTCCCTTTCAAATAAATTCTAGATGAAAAAGAGTTAAGAGAATAGCTATTAAATTGTTGTTAAAGTGAGATGAACAAAATCAGCAGAATGCTGATTCAGCATAGCCATGTTGAAGCACAGGAATGAAGGCTTATGGGTAATATTTAAATGCACATAGCTACATTATTGTGAGGTAGCCACAATGGATACAAAAATTTCTTTCTGAGTGTTAATGACCTGTCAGGTGATTTAGTGCCTGGAGGTATAGGCCATCCCATCAGTTACTATGGTATGATAGCAGTGTAGAAAAATTTGGTCAAAGGAATGTGCCTGGTTTTTCAATCAATCAATTAATCAAGAAAATACAGGAAATGACTACCTTCCCTTAGTGAGCCGCTGGGAGCCTATATAAGGCCTAATTCAGCTACCAATACAAAGCTAAACGCTATTGATTTCCTAGGCAGTAAATTATGGACTGTATTGTAAGACCAGAAACCTCATGTAGCACTTCTAGGTCGCTACTAGTACCTGGTGTTGGCTGTTCAACATCATGCTGCATCCCGCTGGACGGGGCTCTAAGACACCCCGCAGCAGCACCAGCGCTGTACGGGATCATAAAGTACACCAGTTATCGATGCGAGATGGTATATAGTCAAAGGAGCGAGGAAAGCGCTGCGATTGAATACAACAAGAAATGTATTATTAGTCAAGAAAGTGGAACCTTTGATCCCTCTGAATTGGTAATAGGTACACATAATTCTGCAATGATCGTAAAAGAGGGTAATGTCAAGCACTATCCGACAAATAGTAGTTCAGGTGAAGACTTTCACACTCAATTTGGAAGTGGGCGGTTGAAATTTTTAAAACATTCGGCACACGAAGGTCATTCTCGAGTAGAAGAGAGTGCACGTAAGAAGTAGCTCCACTCTTAATGCACTCTTCATCCACTAACAGATCAGAGAGCAGAAGATGCAAATATATAAAGCACCTCAGTGGAAGGGGGCACCCAACCTATTTGTTGTATTATTGTAGCGTGTTATAATTGTTTAATGTGTCATAAACATTATTTGGCTATTTTATTATCATGTGACTGCACATGCTCCTCATTTAATTATTCTTTACAACTTCAATCGATTTTGTAGTCATCACTATTCATTATTATCAACAATAAAATGGCATTAGCTACCACATAACTTGCTATATCTGATCCACGTAAATAAGTCCTTAATACTTTGATGAAGAGTACATGTGAATTGATAGGATGTTTGCGCATGAATGATGCATTAAGATGAAAATTACTATTGCAGTGAAGAGATACAATTGTTGTAAAAAATTATTATTCACTTTGAAAATACATGAACAAAGATGGTGTACACAATACAAAGGATAAAATTGTGTTGTGATACTCATATCCTGATGTATCTTCAATCCAGTTCTGAATCCTTTATCTATATATCTAATATAAAGTATATTTAAAAGTAAACTTGTGAGAAACGTGTATTTCACAGCAACAATATTAGTATTTTCTGAACTAGACACTTCTTATCTCACAGATATTTAAATCCATGCTTTATTTCACTGTATTAAGTGAATGCGTTTATTTACTCTATTTCCAAACTACAAAGTAAAACATCAAGAAATTTTTGTTGTTTTGTTCGTTTTTGCTTGTTTATATTTGAATGTATATCTGAACATTGTTAAGGAAACAGGCATGCCTTCTGAGTCCATTGCACACCAATTACAGAGTCTGATATAATACACACTAGGCTTATCTGACTTTGCTGAAATCATTAAAATTCTATCCAGTGTCCTATTGAAGGTGCAAGAAGCTTTCCTAATACTCACATTCCATTTGTGATTGATTTTGTCACACGGCAACAAATTAAGAAATTGTCAAGTTACTAAGGCTTACGTTTCCCCAGATTAAATAGTTCAAGTCATGAATTTCACCAGGTGACATACAATTAAGAATTTGGCTTTGGAGTTTGTGATTAATTTTGTTTAGGCAACAAATTAAGTTATAGTGGACCAGCCAGATTCAGGTTCATCAAATTTAGACTGTTCAAGTCATTGATTCTCCCAGTGTGGTATGGTGGCAAGAATCTAGACTATTTGAGACTTTGTCATGCATCAAAGTGGATTAAAGAAATAGTTTAACCAACGATTCACATTTGACCAACCTTTAACCAATGGTTCACATTTGACCAACCTGAAGATATAATGTACAAGGCAAAGATGTGCAATAATAAACAATATGGTTCTGGTCGTTACACAACAGACCAATTCAAAGGTTCTTTCTCAGCCTTCTTTTAGTCATTAGATGTAGTCTCTCTCTTTCACAGGCTTTTTTAATAATACCGAATTAAAACATGTTTGGCTGCCATTGGGAATCGGACCCAGGTACAATTGTGAGAATTTTATCAATTCTGTATTGTTAAAAAAATTCTTGTGAAGACGAAAGAATACATCTAAATGACTAGTTTAAAAAAATTCAAGTATATACGTGTCATTATTTCTAGCATAATGTTAGTTTTTCTAGTTCATTTTGCAGGAATTAAGTGAAGTTGTGTAAATTTTGCTGAATGAATAGTTAGTACATTTATACTGAATGAGGATATGTATCAATACTACAATTTGAATTAATAAGACATAAAAAAAAAAGGTAAAATATTACATGAAGTCAAACTTAAGTCTCTGACAATTATGCCTGGTTAGTTTTAATATTATATATAATATTATATTATATACTTGTATATATTAGCCACTGAAACTGAGAAATAGTGACATTGGCAATGAAAATGGCTTTGTGAACACTTTACCAAAATATTTGGTTGGTAAAGTATTATTATGTGTCTAAAACATAGCACAGTGGTTCATCATAGCAACAAAATTATACCTCTGATCTTACAAATTTGATTAACATGTAATTTTTTTATATTTGGAATGTAACCTAAAAGTAAAGGCATAATACACTGTTGTGATGTAATGACTGAGAGGTCACCGTGGATACTAACTGAGGGTGGTAGCTATGTCTGGCACTTGTGTGATCACACACTCAAAAATATATCTGATAAAATATGTTTTAGTTTATTTTTTATAGCATGTTGGGCAGATTAGCCCTCACAGTAACCTTTGCATTCTGGTACATTGATTGCCACCTTGTAATATCCATCAGGATCAAAAGCCAGCTTGGTACATAGGCCAGGAATACCAGTGAAAATGTTATCATTAAGTTACACAAAAATCATCAATTTTGTGTAAACAATACCTACTTCATAAACACTAACTAAAAAATTTAATTTTGCTAAAACCAATTTTTTTTTATTATTGTACAGCAGTAGCCAACTAGAATGGGTATAGCTAGACTAGGTTTAAGAACTCTATCTGATCTTTAATAATTTTTTTACTCAATTATGTTCTTGATGTCAATGATATGATAGCAATTCATGTTGATGGTGAATCATTACATACAACTTCTGAATTTAGTTGCTTTTTGTTGTAGTTTTTGTTGTTGTTTTTGTTATCGTTTTATAACACTCAATTTACACAACTATTAGTGAGATGAACAAAATCAGCAGAATGTTGATTCAGCATAGCCATGTTGAAGCACAGGAATGAAGGCTTATGGGTAATATTTAAATGCACATAGCTACATTATTGTGAGGTAGCCATGGATACAAAAAAAATTCTTTCTGACCTGTCAGGTGATTTAGTGCCTGGAGGTATAGGCCATCCCATCAGTTACTATGGTATGATAGCAATGTAGAAAAATTTGGTCAAAGGAATGTGCCTGGTTTTCAATTAATCAATTAATCAAGAAAATACAGGAAATGACTACCTTCCCTTAGTGAGCCGCTGGGAGCCTATATAAGGCCTAATTCAGCTACCAATACAAAGCTAAAAGCTATTGATTTCCTAGGCAGTAAATTATGGACTGTATTGTAAGACCAGAAACCTCATGTAGTACTTCTAGGTCGCTACTAGTACCTGGTGTTGGCTGTTCAACATCATGCTGCATCCCGCTGGACGGGGCTCTAAGACACCCCGCAGCAGCACCAGTGCTGTACGGGATCATAAAGTATACGAGTTATCGACGCGAGATGGTATATAGTCAAAGGAGCGAGGAAAGCGCTGCGATTGAATACAACAAGAAATGTATTATTAGTCAAGAAAGTGGAACCCTTGATCCCTCTGAATTGGTAATAGGTACACATAATTCTGCAATGATCGTAGAAGAGGGTAATGTCAAGCACTATCCGACAAATAGTAGTTCAGGTGAAGACTTTCACACTCAATTTGGAAGTGGACGGTTGAAATTTTTAAAACATTCGGCACACGAAGGTCATTCTCGAGTAGAAGAGAGTGCGCGTAAGAAGTAGCTCCACTCTTAATGCACTCTTTGCACTCTTCATCTACTAACAGATCAGAGAGCAGAAGATGCAAATACATAAAGTACCTCAGTGGAAGAGGGCACTCAACCTATTTGTTGTATTATTGTAGCGTGTTATAATTGTATAATGTGTCATAAACATTATTTGGCTATTTTATTATCATGTGACTGCACATGCTCCTCATTTAATTATTCTTTACAACTTCAATCGATTTTGTAGTCATCAGATATTCATTATTATCAATAATTTAATGGCATTAGCTACCACATAGCTTGCTATATCTGATTCACAGTAAATAAGTCCTTAATACTTTGATGCAGAGTACATGTGAATTGATAGGATGTTTACACATGAATGATGCATTAAGATGAAAATTGCTATTGCAGTGAAGAGGTACAATTGTTGTAAAAAATTATTATTCACTTTGAAAATGCATGAACAAAGATGGTGTACACAATACAAAGGATAAGATTGTGTTGTGATACTCATATCCTGAGGTATCTTCAATCCAGTTCTGAATCCTCTATCTATATATCTAATATAAAGTACATTTAAAAGTAAACTTGTGAGAAATGTGTATTCAATATTAGTATTTTCTGAACTAGAAACTTCTTATCTCACAGATATTTAAATCCATGCTTTATTTCACTGTATTAAGTGAATGCATTTATTTACTCTATTTCCAAACTACAAAGTAAAATATCAAGAAATTTTTGTTGTTTTGTTCGTTTTTGCTTGTTTATAATATTTGAATGTATATCTGAACATTGTTAATAAGGAAACAGGCATGCCTTCTGAGTCCATTGCACACCAATTACAGTGTCTGATATAATACACACTAGGCTTATCTGACTTAGCTATATTGCTGAAATCATTGAAATTCTATCCAGTGTCCTATTGAAGGTGCAAGAAGCTTTCCTAATACTCACATTCCATTTGTGATTGATTTTGTCACACGGCAACAAATTAAGAAATTGTCAAGTTACTAAGTCTTACGTTTCCCCAGATTAAATAGTTCAAGTCATGAATTTCACCAGGTGACATACAATTAAGAATTTGGCCTAAAACTTTGATTGGCAGTTTGTGGTTAATTTTGTTTAGGCAACAAATTAAGTTATAGTGGACCAGCCAGATTCAGGTTCATCAAATTTAGACTGTTCAAGTCATTGATTCTCCCAGTGTGGTATGGTGACAAGAATCTAGACTGTTTGAGACTTTGTCATGGCAACAAAGTGGATTAGAGAAATAGTTTAACCAATGGTTCACATTTGACCAACCTGAAGATACAATGTAGAAGGCAAAGATGTGCAATAATAAACAATATGGTACTGGGTCGTTACACAACAGACCAATTCAAAATTTCTTTCTCAGCCTTCTTTTAGTCATTAGATGTAGTCTCTCTCTTTCACAGGCTTTTAAAATTATGCCGAATAAAAACATGTTTGGCTGCCCCTGGGTCGGACCCAGGAACAATTGTGAGAATTTTATCAAATTCTGTATTGTTAAAAAAATTCTTGTGAAGATGAAAGAATACATCTAAATGACTAGTTTTTAAAAATTCAAGTACATACATGTCATTATTTCTAGCATAATGTTAGTTTTTCTAGTTCATTTTTCAGGAATTAAAGTGAAGTTGTGTAAATTTTGTTGAAAGAATAGTTAGTACATTTATACTGAGGATATAATTATCAATACTACAATTTGAGTTAATAAGACATAAAAAATGGTAAAATATTACTTGAAGTCAAACTTAAGTCTCTGACAATTATACCCGGTTAGTTATATATATTATATATATTCACACTTGTACATATTGGCCACTGAAACAGAGAAAAAATGACATTGGCAATGAAAATGGCTTTGTGAACATTTTACAAAAATATTTTACATGCTTTGAATGTAAACTAGAAGAGAAGCCATACGCTGTGTGATGTAATGGTTGAACGGTCTCTATGGATACTTTGATTGAGTTATAGTCTGGCATTTGTCTGGTCATACAAAATTACACGATTATAATTTGATCTTATTCAGCAAATCCATTTGCTAATTCAATTGTATTTCCTGGATACTGGAATCAGAACTGCAAAGGGAAATACCCAATAACAAAGTCACTATATAAATGATCCTTCATGTTACTGAATGGTTCATAACTGTAACAAACTATGGCATTTGTGCTTTCAGTTATTCAGTGTGTTGACTGTGACATAAGGTATTCAAGGATATATATAACTCTGTGGCAAAATGGCTGAATATCAGGCTTACAGTATGGATCAAAGTAAGGACTATGAAGGTGACAGGCAACCTAAGTCAACTATTTCCAGCAGCCAGGATGACAGATGCTGTAATAATTGCCCTATTCAACAAGAAAGTGGAGCCTTCGAGCCTTCAGAATTAGTGCTGGGAAGATTGAATGGACCAGAAGTCACTGCAAGTCAAACAAGCTCAACTAAACCTGGATCAGGAAATATCAGATACTCCACTAATTTCCTTTTGAAAGCAACCACTAACATTATTAGAGTTGAGATTCTTGTCAACTTTTGATGTACCCTTAATTTATGTTTATCCTTAATAATCTTAAATTTCATTCATCATTTTCATGTAATTCCTTAAATTGAGATATAGACTAGAAAATAGCAGCTGCTACAAGTGCATGAGTGTGTACTCGAAGCTATGAAGCCTGGAATACTTCACAGAAATTGCCTTTGTATATGAAAGGAATTTCTATTATTAGGAAAGAAAGGAGATTACCCAATGATGTAATCATTTAATGGTTTCCAAGATACAAAGAATGCCAACATTTTGCATATGTTAATGATCTGTCAGGTGATTAGAGTCTCTGTGTAAACTATCCCTTCAGGAGTACACTGGTATGAGAGGAAATGGTCAAAAGAATGTGCTTAATAGACAACATTGTGTAGCCTTACATAGTTAATTAGTTGGTAAAGTATTATTATGTGTCTAACACATAGCACAGTGGTTCATTATAGCAACAAAAATATACCTCTGATCAGTTGCAAATAATTACAAATTTGATTAACATGTAATTTTTTTTTTATATTTGGAATGTAACCTAAAAGTAAAGGTATAAACACTGTTGTGATGTAATGACTGAGAGGTCACCGTGGATACTAACTGAGGGTGGTAGCTATGTCTGGCACTTGTGTGATCACACACTCAAAAATATATCTGATAAAATATGTTTTAGTTTATATTTTATAGCATGTTGGGCAGATTAACCCTCACAGTAACCTTTGCACTCTGGAACATTGATTGCCACCTTGTAATATCCTTCAGGATGAAAAGCCAGCTTGGTACATAAGCCAGGAACACTGTGAAAATGTTATCATTAAGTTACATAAAAATCATCAATTTTGTGTAAACAATACCTACTTCATAAACACTAACTAAAAAATTTAATTTTGCTAAAACCAATTTTTTTTTTATTGTACAGTAGCCAACTAGAATGGGTATAGCTAGACTAGGTTTAAGAACTCAATCTGATCTTTAATAATTTTTTTACTCAATTATGTTCTTGATGTCAATGATATGATAGCAATTCATGTTGATGGTGAATCATTACATACAACTTCTGAATTTAGTTGCTTTTTTGTTGTTGTTTTTGTTGTTGTTTTACTGATTAACACTCAATTTAGACAACTATTAACATTATAAGAGAGACCAAACAAAAATTTAATAGTCGGTCCCTTTCAAATAAACTCTAGATGAAAAAGAGTTAAGAGAATAGCTATTAAATTGTTGTTAAAGTGAGATAAACAAAATCAGCAGAATGTTGATTCAGCATAGCCATGTTGAAGCACAGGAATGAAGGCTTATGGGTAATATTTAAATGTACATAGCTACATTATTGTGAGGTAGCCATGGATACAAAAAAAATTCTTTCTGACCTGTCAGGTGATTTAGTGCCTGGAGATATAGGCCATCCCATCAGTTACTATGGTATGATAGCAATGTAGAAAAATTTGGTCAAAGGAATGTGCCTGGTTTTCAATCAATCAATTAATCAAGAAAATACAGGAAATGACTACCTTCCCTTAGTGAGCCGCTGGGAGCCTATATCCTAAACGCTATTGATTTCCTAGGCAGTAAATTATGGACTGTATTGTAAGACCAGAAACCTCATGTAGTACTTCTAGGTCGCTACTAGTACCTGGTGTTGGCTGTTCAACATCATACTGGCTGTTCAACATCATACTGCATCCCGCTGGACGGGGCTCTAAGACACGGGATCATAAAGTACACGAGTTATCGATGCGAGATGGTACGTAGTCAAAGGAGCGAGGAAAGCGCTGCGATTGAATACAACAAGAAATGTATTATTAGTCAAGAAAGTGGAACCCTTAATCCCTCTGAATTGGTAATAGGTACACATAATTCTGCAAAGATCGTAAAAGAGGGTAATGTCAAGCACTATCCGACAAATAGTAGTTCAGGTGAAGACTTTCATACTCAATTTGGAAGTGGGCGGTTGAAATTTTTAAAACATTCGGCACACGAAGGTCATTCTCGAGTAGAAGAGAGTGCCCGTAAGAAGTAGCTCCACTCTTATTGCACTCTTTGCACTCTTCATCTACTAACAGATCAGAGAGCAGAAGATGCAAATATATAAAGCACCTCAGTGGAAGGGGGCTCCCAACCTATTTGTTGTAATATTGTAGCGTGTTATAATTGTTTAATGTGTCATAAACATTATTTGGCTATTTTATTATCATGTGACTGCACATGCTCCTCATTTAATTATTCTTTACAACTTCAATCGATTTTGTAGTCATCAGATATTCATTATTATCAACAATAAAATGGCATTAGCTACCACATAGCTTGCTATATCTGATCCACGTAAATAAGTCCTTAACACTTTGATGCAGAGTACATGTGAATTGATAGGATGTTTGCACATGAATGATGCATTAAGATGAAAATTGCTATTGCAGTGAAGAGATACAATTATTATTATTCACTTTGAAAATGCATGAACAAAGATGGTGTACACAATACAAAGGATAAGATTGTGTTGTGATACTCATAGCCTGAGGTATCTTCAATCCAGTTCTGAATCCTCTATCTATAATTATATCTAATATAAAGTACATTTAAAAGTAAACTCGTGAGAAATGTGTATTCAATATTAGTATTTTCTGAACTAGACACGTCTTATCTCACAGATATTTAAATCCATGCTTTATTTCACTGTATTAAGTGAATGCATTTATTTACTCTATTTCCAAACTACAAAGTAAAACATCAAGAAATTTTTGTTGTTTTGTTCATTTTTGCTTGTTTATATTTGAATGTATATCTGAACATTGTTAAGGAAACAGGCATGCCTTCTGAGTCCATTGCACACCAATTACAGTGTCTGATATAATACACACTAGGCTTATCTGACTTAGCTATATTGCTGAAATCATTAAAATTCTATCCAGTGTCCTATTGAAGGTGCAAGAAGCTTTCCTAATACTCACATTCCATTTGTGATTGATTTTGTCACACGGCAACAAATTAAGAAATTGTCAAGTTACTAAGTCTTACGTTTCCCCAGATTAAATAGTTCAAGTCATGAATTTCACCAGGTGACATACAATTAAGAATTTGGCCTAAAACTTTGATTGGCAGTTTGTGGTTAATTTTGTTTAGGCAACAAATTAAGTTATAGTGGACCAGCCAGATTCAGGTTCATCAAATTTAGACTGTTCAAGTCATTGATTCTCCCAGTGTGGTATGGTGACAAGAATCTAGACTATTTGAGACTTTGTCATGGCATCAAATTGGATTAAAGAAATAGTTTAACCAACGGTTCACATTTGACCAACCTGAAGATATAATGTACAAGGCAAAGATGTGCAATAATAAACAATATGGTACTGGGTCGTTACACAACAGACCAATTCAAAATTTCTTTCTCAGCCTTTTTTTAGTCATTAGATGTAGTCTCTCTCTTTCACAGGATTTTTTAATAATACCGAATTAAAAAATGTTTGGCTGCCACTGGGAATCGGGCCCAGGAACAATTGTGAGAATTTTATCAAATTCTGTATTGTTAAAAAAAACTCTTGTGAAGACGAAAGAATACATCTAACATACTAGTTTTAAAAAATTCAAGTACATGCATGTCATTATTTCTAGCATAATGTTAGTTTTTCTAGTTCATTTTTCAGGAATTAAAGTGAAGTTGTGTAAATTTTGCTGAAAGAATAGTTAGTACATTTATACTGAAAGAAGATATGATTATCAATACTACAATTTGAATTAATAAGACATAAAAAAAGGTAAAATATTACTTGAAGTCTAACTTAAGTCTCTGACAATTATACCTGATTAGTTATATATATAATAATATTATTATATATACTTGTATATATTGGCCACTGAAACTGAGAAATAGTGACATTGGCAATGAAAATCTTTACCAAAATATTTGACATGCTTTGAATGTAAACTAGAAGAGAAGCCATACGCTGTGTGATGTAATGGTTGAACGGTCTCTATGGATACTGTGATTGAGTTATAGTCTGGTATTTGCATGGTCATATCCAATTACACAATTGTAATTTGATCTTATTCAGCAAATCCTTGTATAATTATAATAGTGGTAAAATTTCTGTAAATCTCTCATGAAATTTGCTAATTCAATTGTATTTCCTGGAGACTGGAATCAGAAGTGCAAAGGGAAATACCCAACAAATCAGGCTAAATTGTACATCTTCAGTCACTATATAAATGATCCTTCATGCTACTGAATGGTTCGTAGTTATAAAATACACGACAAGTCCTGAGGCTAAATTGTATACTGTATCAAACTGCGACATAAACTGTTATTCAAGGATATCTGGGACAAAATGGCTGCATATCAGGCTGACAGTATGGATCAATGTAAGGACTGTGAAGGTGACAGGCAACCTAAGTCAACTATTTCCAGCAGCCAGGATGACAGATGCTGTAATACTTGCCCTATTCAACAAGAAAGTGGAGCCTTCGAGCCTTCAGAGTTAGTGCTGGGAAGATTGAATGGACCAGAAGTCACTGCAAGTCATACAAGCTCAACTAAACTTGGATCAGGAAATATCAGAAACTCCACTAACTTCCTTTTGAAAGCAACCACAAACATTATTAGAGTTGAGATTCTTGTCAACTTTTGATGTACCCTTAATTTATGTTTATCCTTAATAATCTTAAATTTCATTCATCATTTTCATGTAATTCCTTAAATTGAGATATAGACTAGAAAATAGCAGCTGATACAAGTGCATGAGTGTGTACTCGAAGCTATGAAGCCTGGAATACTTACTTCACAGAAATTGCCTTTGTATATGAAAGGAATTTCTATTATTAGGAAAGATAGGAGATTACTCAATGAGTAATAATTTAATGGTTTCTAAGATACACTCGAACCTCTCTTATCCGTTCTTCTAAGTTACGGGACACCTCTGTCTACCGGACACCAGTGACTGACGGTTAATAAACGCAATCCAAAAAATCAATGAATAAAATTGGATTACGGACATTTCTTAGTTATGGACACCACTTGGTCCCACACTGTCCGGATAAGAGAGGTTCCAGTGTACAAAGAATGCCAACATTCTGTATGTTAATGATCTGTCAGGTGATTAGAGCCTCTGTGTAAACTATCCCTTCAGGAGTACTCTGGTATGAGAGGAAATTTTCAAAAGAATGTGCTTAATAGACAAACATTGTGTAAACTTACATATTTAATTAGTTGGTAAAGTATTATTATGTGTCTAAAACATAGCACAGTGGTTCATCATAGCAACAAAATTATACCTCTGATCTTACAAATTTGATTAACATGTAATTTTTTTATATTTGGAATGTAGCTAACCTAAAAGTAAAGGCATAATACACTGTTGTGATGTAATGACTGAGAGGTCACCGTGGATACTAACTGAGGGTTGTAGCTATGTCTGGCACTTGTGTGATCACACACTCAAAAATATATCTGATAAAATATGTTTTAGTTTATATTTTATAGCATGTTGGGCAGATTAACCCTCACAGTAACCTTTGCAGTCTGGAACATTGATTGCCACCTTGTAATATCCTTCAGGATGAAAAGCCAGCTTGGTACATAAGCCAGGAACACTGTGAAAATGTTATCATTAAGTTACATAAAAATCATCAATTTTGTGTGAACAATACCTACTTCATAAACACTAACTAAAATTTAATTTTGTTAAAACCAATTTTTTTTATTATTGTACAGCAGTAGCCAACTAGAATGGGTAGAGCTAGACTAGGTTTAAGAACTCAATCTGATCTTTAATAATGTTTTTACTCAATTATTATGTTCTTGATGTCAATGATATGATATAGCAATTCATGTTGATGGTGAATCATTACATACAACTTCTGAATTTAGTTGCTTTTTTGTTGTTGTTTTTGTTGTTGTTTTTGTTGTTGTTTTACTGATTAACACTCAATTTACACAACTATTAATATTATAAGGGAGACCAAACAAAAATTTAATAGTCGGTCCCTTTCAAATAAATTCTGGATGAAAAAGAGTTAAGAATAGCTATTAAATAGTTGTTAAAGTGAGATGAACAAAATCAGCAGAATGTTGATTCAGCATAGCCATGTTGAAGCACAGGAATGAAGGCTTATGGGTAATATTTAAATGCACATAGCTACATTATTGTGAGGTAGCCCTGGATACAAAAAAAAATTCTTTCTGACCTGTCAGGTGATTTAGTGCCTGGAGGTATAGGCCATCCCATCAGTTACTATGGTATGATAGCAATGTAGAAAAATTTGGTCAAAGGAATGTGCCTGGTTTTCAATCATCAATCAATTATCAAGGAAATACAGGAAATGACTACCTTCCCTTAGTCAGCCGCTGGGAGCCTATATAAGGCCTAATTCAGCTACCAATACAAAGCTAAAAGCTATTGCTTTCCTAGGCAGTAAATTATGGACTGTATTGTAAAACCAGAAACCTCATGTAGTACTTCTAGGTCGCTACTAGTACCTGGTGTTGGCTGTTCAACATCATGCTGCATCCCGCTGGACGGGGCTCTAAGACACCCCGCAGCAGCACCAGCGCTGTACGGGATCATAAAGTACACGAGTTATCGATGCGAGATGGTATATAGTCAAAGGAGCGAGGAAAGCGCTGCGATTGAATACAACAAGAAATGTATTATTAGTCAAGAAAGTGGAACCTTTGATCCCTCTGAATTGGTAATAGGTACACATAATTCTGCAACAATCGTAAAAGAGGGTAATGTCAAGCACTATCCGACAAATAGTAGTTCAGGTGAAGACTTTCATACTCAATTTGGAAGTGGGCGGTTGAAATTTTTAAAACATTCGGCACACGAAGGTCATTCTCGAGTAGAAGAGAGTGCTCGTAAGAAGTAGCTCCTCTTATTGCACTCTTTGCACTCTTCATCTACTATCAGATCACCTCAGTGGAAGGGGGCACTCAACCTATTTGTTGTAATATTGTAAGGTGTTATAATTGTATAATGTGTCATAAACATTATTTGGCTATTTTATTATCATGTGACTGCACATGCTCCTCATTTAATTATTCTTTATAACTTCATTCGATTTTGTAGTCATCAGATATTCATTATTATCAATAATTTAATGGCATTAGCTACTACATAGCTTGCTATATCAGCTCCACAGTAATAAGTCCAGGATATCATCTTGATCCAGACTACTTGTGAATTGATAGGACTTTGACACATGAATGATGCATGAAGATGCAATTTACTATTGCAGTGAAGAGATACAAGTATAGTAAAAGACAATTTTTCTTGAGTCCAGCTAACAAGTTCTCCCTTTCTAATTAGGTTATTTTAGTAGAGCAGATTTGTGCAACAATCATGCATTTGTGATAAAAGCATGAAACTTGGTACATATGTTCTACACATCATAAGTATTTCAAGTCTAGGAGCTACTAGGAAACAAGTATGCCCTCTGAGTCCATTCCTCACTGATTACAGTGTCTGGTTATACACTAGGCTTATCTGATTTGATATAATTGCTGAAATCATTAAAATTCTATCCAGTGCCTTAAAGCTGCAAGAAGCTTTCCTAAAACTCCCATTCCATTTGTGATTGATTTGTCATGGCAACAAATTAAGAAATTGTCTACATACTGAGGCTAAAGGTTCCCTTGGATTCAGATTGTTCAAGTCATTAATTCCACCAGGTGTCATATAATTAAGAATTGGCCTAAAACTTTGATTTGCAGTTTTTTATTAACGTTGTCATGGCAACAAATTGAGTTATAGTGGACCAGCCAGACTCAGGTTTCATCAGATTTAGACTGTTCAAGTCATTGATTCTCCCAGTGTGGTATGGTGGCAAGAATCTAGCCTAATTATAGATTTTGTTCTAGTAACGGCAAAAAAATAGTAACATTAGTTACATGAAAATTGTAATGAATAGAATTTAGTAGCTACTTGTGAATTGTCCCCCTAGCCTTGTGTTTGTTCTTGATACAAACATTAATTTTGTAATAATAATTTGGAGAAGAAAAAAGAGACACAAAAGTAAAACTGATAGCTAGGACAAAAATGTAAAATGTATTTGCTGGATTATTTTCAAAAAATGTTAATTAAAAAGAATGAATGAAGGGATCGACAAAAAGGAATGAGATTAATGAAGATGAGTTTACAAAGGTTACATATGGTTGGTGTAAATAATAGCTAAGCTGTTCTCTATGAGAAAAAAAATGATGAAGTAGCTAAACTGCATACTCCCGTCTTCTGAAGTAGTTTAGGTCTGGCCCCCCAAGTTGGAAATTATTCTATCCTCGAGGTTATAAGAACATCATCCTCGCTACTTTACCTAACATACATTTAGACAGCTCTGTCAGTCCGCTAACTTGATAAACGTAGCACGAATTGCAGGCTCCAGTGTCGCCGTCTTTGGCGCTACTTTGTCTGGGGCTACACCGTTGGGTAGTCGCCAACCTCACAGGATTCACTAAGCTTGTTCTCCTGGCCTCTCTAAGCTTAGTAACTTCACGGGGTACCACGCTACCAGTGCAAGAAATAACTTGACTATTTTCTGTACTAAGTGTGTACTTGTGCGTACAATTGCCATAGGTAGTTTCCATGTTGTTGTTTTCTTATCAATCCTGGTAATTTTTATAGTAATCTCAGTACAATAGAACTGCAAATGTCTTCTCAAATAGCCAACCTTTGCTTGATATTTCCCTAAAGTAATGATTATGCCCTTGCCCGTGCGCACAGCAGTGGAGGGTTATATTATTTAGAATCTATCCACTATACAAAAATGCTGCAAACTCGATAAATTTTAAACATAGATATTAATTAATATCGTGATTGTAAATTTGAGCTTGAATTACCACAAGACATAAGCTTAGAAAACATGTAGAATCAACAGCTATATTGCTATTTAGCAAACAATAAGGAAAAGGTACTAGAAATGCCAGTTCTGGGTTTATAATAATAACAAAGGCATGTAGCAATCAGTGCACGTAGCAGTAGTATTACTAGCAACTGCCAAAATGAACTTGGTAGCAATAACTTGTAGCTAAATACCCTACTTTATGTTTTGATGTAGGAATGAGGAAATGTGCATTACTTGACAAGACTAAATACACATTCCCATGGTGCTAGTTACCATGGATTCCACTTAAAGTTTGGAATACTACTCCATTAGATAATAATCTATTAGTTTTATGATAGTCAGACAATTTAAAATTTTATGATCGACACAATAAGCCCTATAATATTTCATTTAAATTTGATAGCACCTGGCAATTATTCAGCTTCCTGTTTTGACTGTAAAAGACAAAACATTCTCAAATATGCTATAATATTTGCACATTTTGCTAGAGTTTCATACTATATATATATTATAGTAATTCCTTTTCTCCTTGAATTTGCTGTATCAGATAACGTGAACTCACCTCTAGTCAAGAGTATGTCAGACAATACGCAAAATTTCATTCAAATCTGGAATATTTGTACTCAATAGGCCTGTATAAAAGGTAACTATAACCATCTCTCCACTTGATTTACCTACTGGGATAATAGAGATGGTCATATCAAATTGATTCAAGAAAAAAAATTGTGCGTTTTATAATGTACTGTAAGTAGCTGGCCAATTCTTCCTTTCTAAACAAACTGTCCTCTAATAATCTTGCAATTAGCTAACCTAAATATTAATTTAGGCAAGTCATGAAGCTGGTACACTTTCCTGCTAGCTACTATATGCCGTTTTCCTAAATGTGAATTTCTCACATCATTTAATTTGTACTTTATTTGCAGGCTCCAATAAAATCATGAAGGAAAAACGGATGTGTTATGTATTGGAGAGTAAAACCCACCATTCGCTACAGTTTAAATGCAACTATCACAGCAGAAAATTCATAAGCGATATTGTGTTCAACATCTATTGATAAATATAAAATAATAATAATGGTTGATTAGTTAGTTAATCTTACGTATAGGTAGCTAAAAAATAAACATATATATATAGAAATTATTCCTCTTTCATGTCACTCACCTCAAAGAACCCTTTGAAATGCATATAAATAGCTGGCTTACCTTATGGAATTTTTTCCCAAGCTGCTATCCAGCTACTGAATCCTTTCCCAAAATGTCTAACTCCTAAATAACTTCCCCAAATGTCTACCTTTCCCAAATTGTACGGCAACTGACTGAACCATTCAGTCAATTGATCATGTTTTCTCATACAATCAAATCTACTCCTAATACAGAAATGTCGGTTCAATGAACATTATCGATAATGTAATGGCAAAACACAATCCATGGTTACTTGGCATGCTTGTAATTAAAATGATGTCATACTCAAGTCTAGAATAACACATCTGCAGACTAAACTAATCAATATGTTATGATTAACAACATTATTGTGCAGCGGCTTTCCCAAAATAAGCAATCAATCCTAAATTAACATTCCATATAGGGAAACTCATGTCTGCAGTTGATGTTACCCAACACAAACAATATCCATGGTTACTGCCTGGCTGCAATCAAAATGAAATACTTACAGTAGTCTAGCTACAGGTAGAATCAAATGAGTGCATATGAAATAAGGCATTATTTAATGTTATATTCACTCAATCACCTTTTGTAGTCTGGATAGTAGCAAATAAACTTCTATGTAAGCAATTAGAGAATTTTCAGGCATTATATAAAAAATAATTATCCCACGCTACAGAGATTCAGGTTATCAATGACTTGATTAATTCAAGCATTGTAAAACAAATCACACATATAATAAAATACATTGCACATTGTTCAATATTAGATAAATTGTGAGTATTATTGCTAAGAAATGATGTTGTGTAACAAGATGGTTATGTCCATTAAGTTAAAATTAATGGGAGATGGATTAGAGCACCAATTGCAGCTGGATAGGCTAGTCTGGTTGTTCTCACAGTAAAAGCATGATCTATGAAGGGGCTGTGGGAGGAGTTTAGATTATTAAATGATTGGGGATATTAATTTATGAATGAATAGCACATTTATTAGTTAGCTAGCATGCAGTTGTTCTGTTCATTAAATAATTACACTTTAAATAAGTAATTTATGTATCTATTATTTATTTATTTATTTTGTTTGACTATTATTATTATTATTATTATTATCATCATCACTATTATTATTATTATTAATGATCTTATTATTTATTTAATTTATTACTTTTTCGGGGCTCAAACCAATGTCTGAATCTTATAAAAAATAAACAAATTAAAAATAATAATATCATTATTATAGTTAGTGTGGGGGAATTTCTTAGGAATTGTCCATAACTCCCACCAGGTAAAGGGTTGGATGCCAGGTGTAGTCTCAGATCTAGGTTATGCTGCCACCAGAGTGAGTCTATTCTGGTAGCTGTAATCTAAACTATCCTGTTCTCACTCCCAAGCTCACTTCTTCACCCTTAACTAGCCCTGAAGTCACTCAAGGAAGTTATGTGAGGTAATAAATAAATCAATGAAGTATGTTACAGGTAAGAATAATACGAGCACCAAAGACCGACTGACTTGGGGGAGGCTCGACCCTCAAAATTTATAGGTCTGCCACCCACCAATGATCAGTCACAAACACATGTTCAACTAAGGAATGTTCTAGAATTCCTAAATGAATAAGGGGTGTGAGTAAGTGTTAATGGAATCTTCAGTCACGCCAGCTGCTGTCTTCCCCTTCTGTACTGTGAGTATTCCCACAGTTAGAGTACGCCCAACTAAAACCGCTTCCACAGCCTATGGATGAGACAGCTTATTTTTCATTGCAGAGTGTTACCTCTAGAAAGTCGTTGGACAAATCTTACTCTAGTAACTAGCTATATTGTTATACTGATACTGCCAAAGTATTATAGATAAAAATAATGGGGGCAGTATAGCAATTAGCTAAACACACATGACAAAAGAAACCGACATTACTAGTCCTCTCTTGGATGACTTGAGAAATAGAATTACAGTATTGTGATTATCTGTTATAACTATAGCTCTATAGTATTTTTTATGAATAACAACTTGAGCATGGTTTGATATAATGTGACGGAGACTATAAAAAAGAGGAAATGGAGAGGTAGGAGTGCCAGGGATTGGGGTATGGAGGTACGCAGAAGAGTCAGCAAACAAAATGATGCAAAAAGAACAGCTTAGCATAGCTGGTGGATCTGCTATTGGTGGTTAGTAGAAATTCATGGGGGATTACAAAGTGATCCACTACTGTGAATGGAACATCATATGTATGGCAAGAGATTTTTACTCTAATATTCCGACATAAAATGGTAACTACATAGCCACTGTACCCAATAGATTATGCAGGGAACCGATTTAAAAATATAATGACAAAACTTTTTTTCAATAAGTTCATACAAACCAACAGTATAACAGCATGATGACACTCGAAATGGCTGCACGTACCAGGCAAGAGCTACACTGATTTTGTCCTACGTAACTTACAACAAGGTAATGTTGTTTTTCTTTCATTTAATATTATATCTTTATCTGTCACTACACAAATTTATATAATACTAAAAACCTACGAAATTTATACTGCTCTACTTTTTCACGAAAGAAACAACAAAAAAGCACCAAAACAACAGTAATTAAAAATAATGTGTTGTAAATTTTTTTAGAGCATTTGTAAATGTTTCAAGGAATTTTATTTATAGTATTCATTCAAGTTACACTACCAATGCATTAATTTTCTACACATCTGATTAAATACTAAACTTGTAAAACAATAGTTCAACAAATTTATAAGTGGATAATAACAATACATTAATGGGTGGATTACCACACGATAGACTCTGAAAGAGACAGATTGTAGTTTCAAATTGTATTGAAAATATATAATTGTGAAAACAAATTGCAAAGAGAATAATAGTAAATAAAATAAGTAGCAGTAATTATAATTATTATTGTGATTTAAGTACATCAACTAACACAAAAGCATATACAATAAAGTAGCTTGCTAGTTTAAAACTTGGCTTTTAGAACAGTTGTCCACATGCTGACGATAGTGCTGAATCTGTCCTATTCTAAATTGCTTGCCACACCTGGGGCATATGAGATTTGAATCAAGTGGTCTGGCATCACTCATAGAAACCATAGTAGTGTGGATTTCCCTTTCTTCCATGTGTGCAGCAGCCTCAGCTATGTCATGGTCAATTCCTTGAGCTAATTCATTTTCAGGAATGGAAGTATCACGGGAAGCATGCCAATTTCTTGAACCTGGACTACGTGAGCCTTGATCAGGAGCACGATACTGACGTTGTGCATCATACATAGATCCCATACCGGAGGCATACTCTGTATATTGAAGTCTTGACTGACCTTGATGCTTCTGAAACATATTCTGGTCAAAAGGACGAACGTCAGAATCAGATGACGCTGGAGGTTTTGGATATGGATTACTGTCATCTACTCTTTGAGGAACTTGTAGGCCATAGCTAAGTGCAAGTTGCTGCATCATCTGTGAACACAATTTATTTTTAGAAAAAAGTCTCATAAACATTTTGCATTGCTATTACAAAATGCACATACATGTACTTCTTACAGCAATGCTTAGCAGCCAAATACACTGCAATTGCCCAAGTTGAATTAGTATGACCACAAGCATGAAAAAAATCACTTAGTTAAAACCATAAAAAATTAATTAAGTAAATGTGATAGCAGAAGTTTCACAGCATAAATAAAAAATTTAATAAAATGGCAGCAAAAAGAATCACTCAAATTTACAGCAGTTTATCTAAGATCAAACTATGGAAGGGAAGCAGTTAACAAAAAAAACTTAACAAATATCTACATCTGCCATTGCAAGTTCCTTGAAACTATAAGTATGACACTTTCAGGTAAACAGTGCATACATTATTAACTCTTTCACTGTCATATTATTGACAATCAGTTGCGTAACTAAATGAAAAAATTTTTTTCATTCTATTGTGTAAAGACATTCCAGCAAAATTTGAATTTTTGAAGCATGTTAAGGCAATACTATTACTGTTAAGCACAAAAAGTGTATCAGTCAGCAAAAAGAAGAGCTAAATATTTGGACACAGTTATTAACGGTACTAGTTGAAGTTCAAATATCAATGGTTCAGAGTTGCTATGGGGTTTAAACAGAGTACACAACTTGTTTATTTTCTAGTTGCTGAATTTTGAGTGTTACAACCCGTACCATAAATAATTTTTTTGGGAGGACTTAACAAAAAAAAGGAAAGTTATATTTGATAATCGATTATATATGTAATATATATTATGAGAGAATACATCTAATATAATATAGACAGTAATAAGTAAAAGTAATGAGACACATGATTAATTAACACTTTTATTCACTCTTTTTTGTCAGTTCAATTGCAGTTCAGTTGCTGTTCAGTTTCTGTTAAAAATATATCTCTAACTGTAACTTATATAGCTATTCTAGCTACTACTCGCACTGTGCCTGTGCATGCTAGTTCTCCACAGGCTGGTCCTTCGGATTCTCCTGCTAGCCCTGAGCTCAGGGATTTACAACCCCTGATCACAAATATATATATATATTATAATGGAGAACTTAGAATGGTTTAATGCCAAGAATTCTTGGCTATGACAGTCAAACAAAAGAGAGAAAGATTAAACAGCCTACTTTTTGTTATATCTAACATTTCTGGGACACTTGTCACAGAAGAAACTGTCTAGCATGTTTCAGCGTAGTTAGTTAAACTACAAATGAAAATTTGTGTCTTATTACTTTTATAGCAACATCACTTCATAATAAAATATTGCATGATCAATAAGTATCTTTGTCAGGCTGGAATTATATTAGACACACCCATTTCATCAACATAGCTATGCTGCCGCTAATTAACATTGTTATAATACTTACTCGGTAGTCATCCATCAATTTACTATAATTTGCTTCATATTCATCTCTCTGCTGCTTCATTTCATCTCTCTGCTGCTTCATTTTATCCCTGTCACCATCAATTCTTCGTGACTGCAAAATATCTCTTTCTCTCTCTCTGCATTCCAACTGAGCATTTTTGTATTCAAAACATCAATTGTAGATAATTGTGACAATCAATAGTAAAATAAATGTAACAATAATTAAACACTAAACTTACATGCACATTAAATTTCAAAGTTATTAACATACCTCACTTAGTTTGTCTTGAACATACTTCAGTTCATGCTGTAATTGACCAATTAAATGATTTTTACTATCTAACTCTCTTGAAAGCAGAGTCAGGTTTCGTCTTGTATCTTCAGTTACTTTCGTAGCTTCTTCAGCTCGTTTTATTTCTGTTTCTAACTGAGTTTTCAATGCTTGCATGACTCCATTGACTTTCTGCAACTGCTTTGTGATACGCTGCTTTTCCTGGGCATGCTGCTCCAAGACTTGGTCAACTTGGCATTCCTGTTCGCGATTCAATGACAAAAGCTTTTGATTTTCTTCTTTGTATTTACAATTTTCATTTTGCAAGACTCCTACACTGGCATGAAGACTCTCACTGTGTTTTTTGATGTCACAAAGCCTACTTTCATTCTCTTCAAATTTGTTAAGGAGCTGGAAATATTGCTTTTCAAGCTTTTCTTTATCTGATTCCAGAAAGAAAAATTTTAAAGTCATTTCAGTTTGCACTTTGGCACTATCTCTTTGAAACGTCTCCAATTCTCTTTGAAGTTTGTCATAGGCTGTTTTTCCTCCCGCAAGCAGCGAATTATAATTGTCTTTTGTTGATTGCAGTTGTTCAGTTAGTCTATTGCATTCTTTAAGAGCATCATCTTTCTGTTTCTTCAGCACGGCATCTGCCTCCTTACGTATCTGGTCAACAGTTACACAGACAGTTTCTTCAGCTTCACTTCGCATACTTGGCACAGCATCTAACTAATATAGAACTTAGCAACTGCTCCTAACAACAGGACACTAAGCACACTTGGAGAGACTCTAAGTGTCCCTGCCCTCAAGGCGGGGACTCAGTTAATAGTGTCCCTCTCTGAAGGACCTCAGAAGTTTAAAGTTTCTATGTCACAATACAAAATCGACGAGAGAAAACGGCATATGTTTAAAAACGAAGGCAAAAGTACGAAAGAAAAGAAGGTAAAAGGCAATTTATGGTAGCTAAAAAGCAGGTGGAATCAACGAGGCGAGGCGGCATAGGGTTAAAAAAGAACAGAAGAGAAGGCAAGAAGGCGAGCGATTAGTTGTAACTAAAAATGGGAGGAATCGATGAATAAAAGAGGGGGTTAGTTTCCTAAATGAAGGCGAAAGTACAAAAAGAAGGCAAAAGTTTTGCATAGCTTAAGTTCACAATCATGATAGTAGGACAGAAATTCAGAAGTGGGAGAGATAGACAAAGCAAATGGGGATCCATGACTCAAGAAGAAAGAGCTGAAGAAAGGAAAGGTGGGGGATAAGAAAAGCTCAGATAGTTCAGAAAAAGAAAGCAGGAGAGGGAAACGTATGTAACATTAACTTTAACTAATGGTAGAGAATGATAACTGAGCAAGATAACATGTGCTACTGCATTCTTACTTTGCAATGTATCAAGCTCCACTGTGTGGCGAGGTACTTGCTAGTTATAATAAATACGCACAAGTTGAATGAGACTAATGAAGCAAGAGATTCTATTGGATAAACAATTTTTTTTTTATATATTTCTTAGAACAAGGCATACAGTGAATGAGAAAAATTAAAATGGTAACACGGTTGAACGAAACAGACCTATTTGTACCAAAAGGCATATTATTTCAAACTCCACCCACCCAACCATTTTTTTTAATGCGCAACAGTTGTTTTACAGAATGGAATCCGTAAGTACTTTTGGTGCCTACTGTACAATGGACTACTTTGCCTTCAGCAATGCAAACCAGTTTTCAAAAGTGCATGTATTGTGATTAAATGATGAAAGACAGATGCAACAATGTTCTAGTAGCTAGAAGAAATGATGACAAACAAAAGCCAAACAAAAGAGAAAATGAGAAGCCAACAACAACTGAAAGAAATTTTCACTTCAAACAAAGTCTAGCAGTGTATCTGTAAAAAAATAATTTTGCATAGATACAAAACAAGAATACGGCGTTTATGACTTAACTATGGTGATCATGCATATGCAAGCCTTCTGGTAACTGTTTATGACTATAATATTATGTACAAAAGTTACTCTATACTTTGACTGTAGGTGTATTTGTAAAGAAAAACAACAACAATAAAACAACAACAACAACACACAAACCAACAACAAAAAAACTAAATTAAGTATACCAGTGAACTATAGGACACTACCCACATTTAGCTAAGCATAAAACCTAATAGGGAAGATAGTAGGAGATGGTAATCAGTAAATAACTGCTCATGTCAGTAAAACTTACTGCAGCATCTCTTGTTTCCAACTGCTCTCTTGATGCTTGGATTTCATCTCTTAATGCAATGTTCTCCTTCTTTAAATTAATAACTTCAATAATTTTATAATTGGCATCCTCTTTACTCTGATGTGCTGCCTCTTGCATTTTTTCATTGTCTTCTGTAAGATTCAGTTTCACCTCTCTTAACTTCATTATTTGCTCATGCTGTCGGTCTCTTTCTTGCTTACTGAGTTTCAAAGAACTTTCTAGACTAGATCTGGAACACAATAAACTTTTAATCTCCATTTCTCTTTGTTGACATAATTTTTGCTGCACTTCTAATTCAGCCTACACATAAACACACAAACAAAGGTAACATTCCATACATTGGACTACTTGTAATTCTCTCATTATAACTTTATTATTAACCCTAAGCACGCATGCGCGAGAGGGTTATAGTAGTCAACCTGTTTGTCTGTCTGTCTGTCATGCTCTGATTTGATTTAGGTATGAACTTACTCAGGACAAAAATGTAATACCATTTATAGTGCTACCTTTTTAATTTGGGGCTAATCGTTGAGAAAATGCGAAGATTTCAGGTCTGTGTAGGTATCAGCTTTTATGGGCAACGCCCACTAGCATCAGGTCATAATCACGTGAGCAAATAATTTCTTGCAGCCAGTGGTGTAGTTTATTTTATGCTCAGGGAAGTTAATGGAGTTGAAAGAAGTGAAGTTTCATGTTGAAATAAAGTTCCGAATTCCATTCTGTAGAATGGCTGTTGCACGATTAAACAACGGACAAAAAAACTGTGTGCCGTTTGGTAAAAAAAGGCCGTTCCATTCGAGCGGCGTTACCATTTTAATATTTTTCGTACACCACACGCCTCGCTCAAAGAAATTATAAAATATCGTTTATCAAATAAAACGTTCTGATTTTTTGTTTACAGGCTCATGAGGCAGAGCTTTTTGGGTAAAAAAGATATGAAGCCGTCTGATTCGAAGTTGTCTCGTGGAGAATTGTTAGCTCGACTAGTGTGTGATTACCTGAAGTTGAGTGACTTGCAGTTCAGCTGCTTTCGAAACCGACTCTATATCCACGCCTTTCTGTTCACACTGTTGCTGCCAATACTCTAAGCTTTTCAAAAATTGAACATTGTTATTCTATACAAAATAAAAATGAAAAAGTAATTTTATTGATAAATATGTACTAATGATATTGATTGTTATTCAGTAAATAGTCACCCACACAAAAAACTCGTGAACAAATAGCTTACCAAATCCACAACTAAATATTCTTTACTTATAATTCAACTTCTCTCTAACTCTTGCTTATATCTACTGCCACTGCCATTAACTACCAACATAGTATACCACAAGAAAATTGTTCACGATAATAAGCATACTGCGGACCGCTTGTTTTCCCAGTGGCAACCAAACATTTTTTAATTCTGTATTTTAAAAAAAGCCTGTGAAAGAGAGAGAATACATCTAATGAGTAAAAGGAGACTGAGAATGAAATTATGAAACATGTAAAACTGTTATAGTGATAAAACATTTTAGACATGACAGTAGATGTATATTGTAATTATGATACCGGGTTCGATTTTCTCATTTTATCCATCTCACCTTACTTAAGGAAATTCCATATCACTCAACCCTCCTAATTCGTCTACCTCCTCTCATCTTACCGTAATATTTTAATTAAATACTTACAATCACATATCAATTTAACTTATACATCTCTATAATGTTGTATCTTACTTTATTAGAAAAAGAAAAGCATAATAAATAGTCAATTACATTTAAAGTGGCATTTTCCTCCTGTAGACGGTTAGAATCTTCTCTCATACGATGCAATTCTTTATCCTTAGAATTTTTTACACTCTACAAAAAAATTACAAGTTAATTATTAATAAGAATACAACATATTAACCCTTTCGTTCCTAAATTGGGACGCGCGTGGAAAATCTAATTATCTACCCGGAATAGAGTATTACTGTTTTATTTTTTTAACTCGATGCTGGCTGGGAAAACCCCATAACAACCATATATCACTAAATATACCAAGAGTTTGGGATTCCCCTCATTTTTTGATTGAGAAAATTGAATAATATTTAGGCCCTCTACTAATGCTTTTAAAAAAAATTTCCCAAAAAAATCCACTTTTCCCATCAATAATAAAAAAAAATAGAAATTGATGTATTTTATACCAATATTATATTAGTTCAACAATAAAATATGTTGTTTATTGTGTTTGGTGCTGATTGTGATCATGTAGGAGACATCTATGCATGAGTGTCCACAAGGAACATATGCCATCAGACGTCAAGCTCCACTACAAAACAATTTCATATACACAAAAACACAAACAACAAAGATATTTGTAATACAAACAACAAATTATTCATGATCCTATATAATTGCAATTTTATGATGTATTGTATGCGGTTTCATACAGGATTTTAGTTTGGGGGGGGTGGGGGTGGGGCTCCGAGTGTACTTCGCCAGATCCGGCATCTTCTCCTTCATCACTGGAAGACTCTGCTCCTGTTGCCTCATCTGCGTCCTCTTCACAATCGGGTCGGTGACTGCATACACATCTGGTCCTAGTAGTACATGTGGTAAAAAAAAAATTATAAAAGGAGAAGACAGTAAGTCAAACCGCAAAGTCTTGGTCGGCAAAGAAGCGGTTGTTTCAATGTGTTATGGAAGGCTACTGGGCTCAAACAATTTTTCGCTGCTTCTACAAAGCTCTGGAGATGACTGGATCCATAAATGAAGCTGCTGTGAAGAAGGTAACTTTTTTATAAATTCGACGAAGAACCGATGTTGTTGTTTTTTGCCGAGGAAGAAATAAGCGCATCAACTGCTGTGAGGTACTGTCGAAGCAGTCCTTGAAAGCTATTTTATATGCTTTTCCAATGCATTGGGCACCTGTGTATGCAATCTGAAGGTTCTAGCTATAAAGTAACTATTTTAAAAAATTTGGAGAAGCCGACCGGTCATCACCCGCTTAAAAGCAGGATCCGGAACGAAAGGGTTAATGTCTATTAGTTCTAAAGTTGTGCCATAATGAATTAAACATAGAATACTTTGAAAATATATCATGCTTGACTCCTCAACAAAAAAAATTAATATTTAGTATTACCTCAGCTTCATCTAATTGCATCTTCATAAAAGATAGTTTAGAAGACAGGGTCCTATTCAATTGAGGTAATCCCAATGATCTTGCCATATCAGAGCATTCGTGGATCTGAGAATAATATGAATTACAAAATAGCCTGTAATAATTTATTATTAATGTGATACTATTTACTTACCACATCAGTTTCATCTGTTCTCTGACGCATCTGTTGAATTTCTTTCTCCAGGTCTTCATTCTTTTCCTCAAGCTGTTGCAGTTGTTCTTCCAGATCAATAATTCTTTTATCTTTGTCAACTCCCGCTTCAAAAATTTTGACTTCAGAAGTTGCACCAGTTAGTGAATGAGAAATAGATCCTGTTCTCTGATAAGTTAATTCATTAATTGCAGATTGCCTTTCCAATAGAGCAAAATATTTATCTTTTATTTTAATAATCTTTTCATTGTCGGCCTGGAGCTTGTCTAGCTTAACTTGTCGCTGTTGCTTTTCAGATCTTAATGACTCCAACTCTAGCAGTAGCTCTGCTCTTTCCTCACGAATTGAACTCAAATTAGTCTGTAGGGTTAATATCTCTTTGTTAGCAGATTCTAAATCTGACTTGAAATCATCTGCATACTTTTCCACAGTTTGTAATTTGCCTTGTAGAACCACAACCTCATGTTGAATATTAAGCTTTACTGTATCAGTCATGTTGTCTTCCATAACCTTGAAAAAAAACACAATAATATTTTAATAATGTGTGCACCAAATTTCTATCTAAAATGCAAAAATTAAAATGCTCTAGAAATGAGAGGTACAATACATGCAACTATTTGCTTTCATTATACTTTAGTCTTGATATGGAAAATTTGATAGAAAACTTACAGTAACTTTGCCGGCAACCTCAGTGAGTGAAGTAAGGGGAGATTCATAAGCATTGTACTGATTTACTTCTGGTTCATTGGTTTCAACATCTCGATCTACAGCCGCAGAGTTATTGTCCTTTCTCAATGAACTTGGCTGCTGAAGTTTATCTTTAAAATAATTGATTTCTGCAGTACGTTGAGATAACAAGTCCTGAAGAAATTCCACTTTTTTTGAAGCTTCAGAACTGCTCTTGTTAGCATCTTCAAGTGTGACTATCACTTTATTTGACTGCTGTAGAAGAGCTGCTTTAGTCTCCTGCAATTCTTTGGTCAAGTTTTCACACTTTGATAGCTCATCCTTTACATTTCTCTTTAACTCTTCATTCTCTTTTTTCAGATTTCCAATTTCAGCATTTTTCTCCCGCAACAAATTATCAACCCTTTCCATTGGCCGGTATGCAACCCTTTCCATTAGCCGGTATGTAAAGAACTCTGAAGCTTGTAACTCTGAAGTCCTACTGTAATAATAGATGAGCAAAATATACTGTAAAGCATTACGACTTCGTCAAGTCCTCATCAATGACTGTTATTACATCCCAACTTCGTTATAAAATGTATTTTTATGAAGTCTGTATACTTTTTAAAAAATTAAGCGATAAATGATCACAAGTGAATGAATGAATAAATATATTTGAAAATTACATAATGTACCATAATGCAACAATAATAACTAGCAAGTTCTGGCACTTCACTGTTAAAAAAGGGGAGTTTGGAGAACTTAGTTAAACTAAAATAAAAACCATTAACTAATTTCGAAAAATAGGAGTGAAAAGTTCATGCAGCCTAGCCCTTTTAAGCAGTTACACTGGACCGCACCTGATAAATGTTGAATTAGGCAATCTATAGCTCTTGGTTCTGTAAAATAAAAACCCACTGATTGTGAATTAACATACCTTCTATATAATATTATATAATTATAATTTATATATATATTTATTTTTATTTTTTTTATTTATTTTTTTTTAATATTTCACTAGTTAAAATTCAATAAATACTACACTTTGATACCAACACCAATTGGAATTTTGGCTGTGGCACTGTGTCAAGCAACCTTTCTCAATGCTGCTGACTTAACTGACAAGTGGATGTATTCTGCTGACATTGATCCTGAACTGGACAAGTATGAAGAAGATTACGTTAGCGATAGACAATGGGTGACTCATTAACAGTTTAGTAAATTAGCTAAGCTATGTAGCTACTTAAATGCTTTTCTATGCCACACCCAATGCCATCCATACAATATTCTTTCCTGGTAGTTTCAACAGCAGTAGTGAATAATATTATAGTGCATGTCATCGAAAATACCGCACACAATTTGAAGGATTGATCAGAACAGAAAGTTGCAGTCTTTTCGTGGAAATACAGTATTATATTATATATTATATGTACACATAAATGTATACAGTGCGTCCAGTTTAAAGAGTAGAAAGTGTGAATCTTGAAAGTTAAGCCTTCTACTATCTAATTGTGCTTAGGCATCATACCATTCTTTACCTTGTAAGAACTTCTTCCACAAGTGCAAGCTGATTTATAGTGGCAGGAGTATAAGAACCGCACTTTTCCATTCACTTTCCATACATTGAGCGCTATTTTTTTTACATCACAATTTCTCCAGAACTCGTCATAAATCATACCTAAACTTTAGCCCTGCCCTACACACAATGGCTTAGGATGAAATTTTCCAATATCTGCCACAGGATGGACTACATCCAGAGAGTAAATACGTAGATGCCAAGTGAGCAGAAGCTTCTCTAACTTACAGTGCAAGATGAATCACAATCAAATGCTGATAGAGTCTTTAAAATTCAACAGCTCATGCTCACAGCTACGCCTAAGCCTTACTACCATACTGCAACTTAATGCTGTGAGGGATCCTTGGCGTTCAACAGCTCCTGTTTATAGCTGAGCTTCAGTACTCACGTGACAGTACTTATAGCGATGGTTTAAAAAAATAAATTACCCATTTCTCCAATCTAAAACTCGCCAGAATTAGCCTTTATCTCGCCAGAATTAGCCTTTATCTCACTGCAATTTACCCGGGTGTTTAGCAGGCACTTTAATTCTATACCGTGGTGTGCATGCTCTAACGCTGTGATTTCATGAGTAGGCAGTAATCGGGAGAGTTGAGTGGATAATAGCTAACTTTTCACATAAAAACACGTACATCTCCAGCCATAACCACAGGTTTATTCCCATAACCATATATTTTAACTGACTAAGTTTTATGAACATTAATATACACATGTGAATTAAATTTTAGATGTCTAACTTACACACAGCTGTACCTGTAGACAGCTTAAGAAAATATTATGAAAAGACCAACTTTTTATTCTAGACTCACTGTACCCAAACAAGCCATCACTAAAATGATTGCATTACAGAAGGTAAATGAGCCATTTGTATGAGTAATAGCACGGGTAACCGTACTATTTGGGATTAATAGCACAAGTAACGCAATTGAAATAGCACGAGGCGAAGCCTAGTGTTATTTCAATTGCTTTATAAGTGCTATTGACCACTAATAGCACAGGTTACCCGTGCTATCACTCGCTAATAGTAAGCCAGCTTTTAAATAAAATCTTTTGCAATTGTAGCTACACTGTATCTTTCACTCATTATGTCCTTATTTCAGGATTAGCTTCCGCTAGAACTTTCTTTTCAACGTACGACTCCTCCTAATCTGTTGTAAAACATTCCGTCTAATACGGGTAGAGGTTCTGTGGTAAAGAAGGACATTGTCCCCAACTAGCAACTACTCCAACTGTACGATTCCAAGGTTAACGCTCTACGCGTGCGCACTTAACCGTACTATTTCACTTAGCTACCGAGGTATTTCACTTAGTTTCCCACTTAGTTACCGAGGTATTTCAATTAGTTGCGCACTATTTCACTTTCCCCATGCGGTTTCAATTGAACAGCGATTTTTCCCATACATATTTGAATGGGCAACTTACGCGCCGTACTATTACTAGAATAATGGCATAAGATACAAGGATGGCACATCAAGTGGAACTGATATATTCAATGAAATAGAATTACAGTAGGAGACAAAATGAAGTTTCTGATCCATTATGTAGTATGACATTAAAACGACAGTTTTTTTACTGTAGTTTTTACCATTGCGTTCCGTACCGACTACACAGCCAACACTGTTTACTAAAATGGTAAAAAAAAGGTTAAGGTTTTCCGTCAATTCACTGATATATTCTAGCCAGAAACTCTTCCATAGTTATATCAGCAAGTTAAGACCTTGTATCCCCAGTTAAAAGCTACAGAGATAGCAAAAAAGCTCGTACAAAAATTTAACTTGCTTCAATAAAGCTGCAGACCGAAGTTTCGACGGGCACACAGCTATAACCAGGTCCGCACTTCGTAGGTCTTATGTTAGTTACTGATGGACCTCCAATAGTAAAAAGTCTAAGCCAGAGAAGGCCCTGACAGCGAGAAAACATCGATACTGTGCGGTAGTCCAACTAACAATTCTCCATAAGACAACTTCGAATAGGACGGCTTCAATTTCTTTAATCCAAAAAGCTCCATCTCTGGAGCCTGTAAAAAAAATCGGAATGTTTTATTGGATAAACAATTTTTTATACTTCTTTGAGCGAGGTATGCAGCGAACGAGAAAGACTAAAATGGTAACGCTGTCGAATGGAACAGCCATTTTTTACTAATTGGTGCATCGTTACCCCCCTCCCCCCCTCAATATTTAATTGTGCGGCGGCTGCGGAATAGAATTCGGAGCTTTATTTTGTCTCCTACTGTGCCTTAAGATTGTACGTGTATGGTATGCTTTAAGTTCATGGATGAACAATATCTACTCTCTAGGTAAAACTCTGATGGAAACAGTGAATCAAGATGCATGTAAGAAATAACTGCAATTCTAAAGTCACTTCACAAATAAAAAATAATAATAAAACTTGACATACGAATTAGGGATACATACATGTATATGGCCAGAGCGTAAATACCTAATACCACTTAACCACCTTCAGTAGTGATTGTGGTCAAAGTGTAAGTGACTCACTACCACTACATATCACCACCACAATACAACTATACTACCACAACGCCTGGCAGTGTGTAGGGCATACTGCACATTAAACGTGAAGGTCGCGTATAAAAGGGTGTAGCCGGGGACATATTTCGTGATCAGTGGAAAGTGGCGGCTGACAGTTTTTGCCACCAACTTTCGTAGACCTTTTTAGTAGCTTTACAGCAACTTAGCGCACACATAAGCTTGGAAATAATATCACATATAAGTCGTGAGCATCTTAACATAAGACAAAACAATAAACAAACAAGAAAAAATAACAACAACAACAAACGATGGGCTCTATATAGAGAAAGAAAAAGCACTGTTTGCCATGGACGCAGCTAAATTCAATTGCAAAATATATACAGCGTGCTAGTTTTGCAAGATACTACCCTGATGGTTCATCTTCAATCAAGAAATACTTTAGTACATACACACGGCATTGATAGATGAACTTCAGTATTACTCGCAAAAATGATTACATATAGCTTTTTTAGTTAGGCCACTCGTTGTTAACATGTTGTGGATCAACTAGAAAGGATAGTGAGCTATAATGGGAGGGGTTCTCTTTGCACGGCTACTTTTTTTAATTTGAATAGAAGGAGCTAGAGGTCAAAGGGCATGCCGGGGATCTTCCTTTATACACGGACCTCCGGAAGGAGTTGAGAATGTGGTAAACGAGGCCACAGATTTCTTGAACAGAGAATAGCATTGAATTATAAAGGCGACCTCTACATTTAAGTAACTTGGTACTTGTAGCTGTTGAATTCTTTCACATTTGTAAATATGAATACTAGTGGTGTGATGCATAGGAAGCCAAGCAAATGAATTAGAACTGTGTACATATCATGGGTTCTCAGACAATATACCAGCATACCAAGGGTTCATGTGAGTGGGGAGGGAGGAGGGGGAGGGGGGGGGGACAATGGGGAACACTCATCCTTTCCCCTGGAGTTCATTTTGCTCCCTTGAAAACTTATAAAATTTTTGAAGCAAACATAGTGACTCAAAGAGATTTATTACAATAAGCTTACTTATATAAAAATAAGACCTTACAAGTTATAATTTGTTGTTCATAATGCTGTCACTCTAATTTACATACTAGTCACACACGGAATGGGCTGCAATATGTTTTATCAAATATCCATAGTATTCTCCACTTAGCTACTTACATATGAAGGTGTGCATATAAGTAAGTTATATTGCCAAAGTAACCAAAGCAGTCTTTACTTACACGGTATATAGGTGCACACCACCCTTCCTCCACGGTAGTCTCGCGTAGCCAGACCCTTTACCAACCGTAACCGCTACGCGGGGAAGGAAAGGGTCTGGGAACATACAATACAACGACTTGTTCAGCAGCACCCCAAAAAGGGTGCTTAATTATCACATTCCAGCAAGCTTGCGGTATACTGTGTGACGTAACATCACATCTGGGAGGGTGAGAACGTTGCGTGACTTCGCCAAACTGGTGAAATTGTTTTCGTAGGCTCTTTATAAGCACTCCTGGCAAGCAATAAACGTACCAGCATGAATAGGAGAGCTGCTACCCGGCCGTGGCCGTGACGTCATTGGCTACCGCAAGCATTGGAGTGTGATAATTGGAGCACCCTTTTTGGGGTGCTGCTGAACAAGTCGTTGTATTGTATGTTCCCAGACCCTTTCCTTCCCCGCGTAGCGGTTAGGGTTGGTAAAGGGTCTGGCTACGCGAGACTACCTCCACGGGGCCATGCAGACAAGAATTATACAATTATTGGCTGCACTAGTCATATGACTACTATCACCCAAGGCTCTGATGCTCTCTAATACGAAGCAAACACACACATATATAATAGATACTTTCAATTACAAATAGTACAGTGCATTGTGTTGCTAAACCAAAACACTATCTACTTTCCAGGGGCAGATCTAGCACTAGAGACAGGGAGGGGTCAAAATATATTTAGGTCAAAACTCACAAAATTGTAAAATAATTGATGATTGATTGTGTTAAGATTTGTATAAATTTATGAGTGAAGAGCATAAGTTAATACAACTGTCTTGTAAACTTCATTGCTTTGGGTATATACATTCGTCCTTAACTTGGTTGGGAGGGCATTAAGTGACCATTTCACACTAATGTTTGGCATAGTACTGAAATAAAACCAGCTCTTTATTCAAAGGTAAGCTAGTAAGCAACAATCAATATTTGACTGTGAGTAATAAGGGGGATACAACCTCCCAGTAAATAACAATCACCTAGCTAATTCGCCAGCACCTACACCCGCCGGTAAAACGGTAAAACTAAGTAACGAACTCACAAAAGAGAAGTTTTTAGCCCGGGAGAGTTGGTAGATTGACGACAGAATAAGGCAACCAAACAAACATACAATGAGTCAAGTAACTCCACCCACGTAGTTACAGATTGCGGGTATTCATCCACTTTGCGGCATTAATTACGTAATATTGATTTTGATGCATGCAACAAACTCTTTACCTAATCGCAAATTGACCCTTTGGAGTAGTTTTAAAAGTTAGTCTGGCATAGCCCGCCTTTTACCTCCTTTATGTTGGGGAAGGCGAGGGAGGAAAGGGTCTGGGGAGTAGTACTAACGACCAGTTCTAGCGCCAGAATCTGGCGCTAACCACCAATTTTAAAACTGTACCGCAGCTGCTGGCCGCGAGTAGTGTGGCGACGGACAGCAACCTCACCTAAGGCAAACAAAGGTGCTATGGAGAGAGCTAAAACGTTTTTGGCTGTTTTCAAGAGCAAATGACTGCATTATTACTTTGTCGTCATAAAAAGAGTAGCTATCTGACAGACTTAGCTAAATACCCGAAATCTTACATTTTGTTTTCTCGGCCTCCTAGCTACTATCACCCAGTAGAATACTAGTCTGGCGGAGCCGACCCTTTACCTTCTTTGTTGGTGGGCGGGGGAAGGAAAGGGTCTGGTATCGTTAGCATATACGAGTTGTGCAGGCACAACTATAGTTGCGCCCCAATCAGATTGCAGAGAATTCTGATTACATCATAATAATGATGCATTATGACATCTACGTACACTGTAGCACGCGCGTCCACACCTGTCAAAAGCTTACGCCGTAAATATTTGCTATTTGCTGAGAGATGGCCGAAGTTCAGATCTTACCTGCTTTTTGGAAAGAGAAGCAGCAACGGACAATAAAGTCGAAGATGAAGAAGCCATTGAAGGTGAAGAAGCCATTGAAGATGAAGAAGCCATTGAAGCTAAAGACTATATAGCATCTATCCAGCTAATAGTCCCGCGCAAAAAAATAGCTCACGCATGCGTGGGAATGACGTAAGAAAAAGTGATGTAATGGAAGTGTCTGCTGCACAACTCGTATATGCTAACGATACCAGACCCTTTCCTTCCCCCGCCCACCAACAAAGAAGGTAAAGGGTCGGCTCCGCCAGACTAGTAGAATACGTAGTCTCGCAAGGCCGACCTCTTTCCCTTTTATTATCCGCTCGCGCGGGGGAGGGAAAGATGGTCTCTGGTAGAAGCTTGTACATCTTTTCGTGTCATTCCCCTGGATTCATGGGGAATCTTTCTATGTATTGCTTATGTAGAGGTGTGTCGGCCGCGCGAGACTATAGAATACGGTGGGAAACGCAATAAATAGCAATATGGAACAGCATTTGTAATGGTGCCTAATGGGGCCATAACTTGAATGTGCAGCAAATCACTTCCACCTGAGCATTGCCAAGAATGCAACAGATTTGTGAACTTGCATTTTTACTTACAACAACAGACTAATTTGATAAGTGCAACAATGTTTATGAATTGATTGATCATCATGTTAACTTTTTTAACTATCTCAAGATTGGGTGTGTGTGGTGTGTGTGTGTGTGTGTGTGTGTGTGTGTGTGTGTGTGTGTGTGTGTGTGTGTGTGTGTGTGTGTGTGTGTGTGTGTGTGTGTGTGTGTGTGTGTGCGATCTGCCTAAGCTGATGATTTTACAAAAGAACTTCAGTAACCCTAACATGGTTAGGTGAATGAGTTACCACTTTACTCTGAGAGAGTGTTAATGACTTCAATTCTGTGAGGCTTATTGACATCTAGTACAAGTTTCCCACAAGGTGCATGGCTAACCACTCCCCATTATAAAGTCCTGCCTCTTGCCATTCAGGTGTGTGTTGTGTGTGTATGTGTGTGTCTATATTCCATTCGTAACATTAAAATGTGCACAGGTGGAGCACAGAATGGTAAGCACAAAACTGGTTAATGCTTTTGTTTAGTACTTGTGTATACTACCACAAACTTTCATTAAAATTTTCAGTAAGAGTTGTAGCTATGTGTCACAAGTTACAAACTAATGTGCTAAATGGTTTCCAGCAAAGTTAGTTCTGTAAATTGATGAAACAAACTGTTTTTGAGTGAAGACCAATATATGTGACGGTCTACCGGATAACCCGGCACAACACAGCATGCATAATGTCAGGAAGACATCAATTAATTTCTTAAAATGTATTAAATAAACCTGAGGAAGGAAGAGTTCGGTTTAATATATTGGGAACTACTTAAGCTATGGCAATATAACTTGGAGAGAGCTCAATATTTGGGCAACTACCACTCTGTAGGTCCAAAATAATAATAATAGTAATAATAATAATAATAATAATAATAATAATCATTTGATGGGGGCCGCGTTGTGCCTGGTTTTCCTGTGGATGATCACATATGAAATTCATCTTTAAAACTGTCTCTACAATTACGTATATATCACTTCAGGACAAGGACTGTTTGTGCTGGTCAAAAAAAATATATTGTGCTGGCTGAGTGCTTACTTGAGCTCAAGTTGTAATATGTGATCTAATTAAAATACTTGTAATGCTACTTGAGAGGTTGTGAGGTGTTAACGTAATGGATAATTGTAATTAGTCTCATTATATTGATTACCAATTTTTTCTGTTAGTACCAAAAAAAATTATTCAGAATACAAAGATGTAGCCATTTTAACCTAGCTTTACAAATGTATTTAACTGATTTCTTAATACTCAATCTACCTTACGATTATTAGTATCTTGTTACTTACAGGTATAAAATTATGACTAAACTGTTTAATATTAGGTGGCTGTTGGGAACAAATCAGGTTATAAGCAATATCAATTACAAACACCACACAGAAGACACATCAGCTAAGCAGCTGCCAGAGGACATAAGAAAAGTGTTGCTGATCAGTGCTTTGCTGATCCCAGAATAAGGGAATACATTATGCAGAAAGTTGCACGTTTGATCCATAGTGAAATGAAGATGTTGTGTTCAGTTGAAGTAAATACAGTACTACAGAGAGATTTTAATGCTTGAAAGAGTTCAAATGGAAAGAATTTATTTCAAATTGAACACAACGCTCATTTATGGCATGTATAACAAAAACCAAGCAACCCTGGTCAAATTGAGTGGCAGTTATTGGAATGTGTTTTGCAATTTTGTTGAAATACAGGTACTGCCAGATGAATTTATACACAAAATCATAGCATTGTTACTATATGCAGGACACAGTGGCAAACAGGTAGAAAAATGGTTTAATGATGAATCAAATTAATTTTACTGTTTGAGTAGGTAATATGAGAGATTACAGAAATTATTCCTGACAGTTTCACACAAGATAACCATAAGGATGGTGAAGGACTTGGGGAAGGATTTTGACAAGCCTGTCAGAGAATGGAAGGACTCACTGTTGCCATCTCTGACTACTGATGTTGAGGCTGTAAGCGACATTAAATTTAGAAAGGGAGGGGACCAGTATTGCTACCATTACATCAGCAATGTAATCATTACGATTAGCTACCAAGTACATAGTTAGCAAAAGTAGTCATTACGATTACGACTCATGAGGAGCCGAAAGAATCCGTAATGATTACAATTACAACAATTACTTTTCAATTACATGTGGTACAAGAAATTTGTATTTAAACGAGGTCTTGTATTTTGCAAACAAGTGGAAAATAGTACTGTCAATTTTTGTCATCAACTTCCCCCGAGACTATTTTAGTACGCATTATAGTCCCCCTTCCCCTCGGATAGATCCTGGCTACAACTTTTTAAAACAATTTTAATATTATCATAACTGCAGGAAACACAAGAAAAACAGGAAGCAGAACTTGACAGTGCAGCATTTTGTATCTTTGATCTTCTAAATCGGACACTGAATCAGAGAAGGCTCGAAGGCTCCACTTTCTTGTTGAATAGGGCAAGTATTACAGCATCTGTCATCCTGGCTGCTGGAAATAGTTGACTTAGGTTGCCTGTCACCTTTATAGTCCTTACATTGATCCATATTGTCAGCCTGATATTCAGCCATTTTGCCACAGATATCCTTGAATACCTTATGTAACATTCTAACATCAGATCGAGCACTAAAATCTATTCTGTTTAGGACACCGTAAGAGTAGAAATAATGCAGAGACTCAGTCACTCTGTCTGAATGCATGTGATGTCTTCGAACATTTTTATCTAAATTGACACCACACAAACGAAACCTTCTGCATGCTAGTTGGACGTATTCTTCCTGTATTGGAAGGGATCTTTCCAATACTTCTGGTGGCCTTGCTACCTGCAATTCTTGAGACACAAGAGAATCCCGAGTCATGTTGTCAAGAGTGTGCAGCTCTCATCACTAGAAGAGAATAGTTCATATATGTTGATATCATTCTCTTCTTAATCAGACATTTCTTCGTCTGAGTCTGACAGAGTTAGCTAGTACTATTGAGAATGTTATAATGAATAAAAGTAACTTATGATAGCTACTGCATTCTTACTTTGCAATACATCAAGTGCCACTGTGTGGCGGGGTACTGCTAGTAATAATAAATACATATAAACAAATAATAATAAAATAATAATAATATATAAATAAGTAAATAAATAAATCCATGGTTGTGTCTGCGTCATTGTGAGGCCCCACCCACAACAGGAAGTGAAGCATTAAGGAAGCTAATTATGCAGTTCAATAAAGTGAAAATATTCCACTGTTACAACAGTTTACAGTAGTTTGGCCTTGGATTTTCCTCTGGACTTGAACTCTGGTAGGTTCCTGCAAGTAGGGCAGTACCATTTTCCTGTAGGAATAGTTTTTATCTTTAAACACCTGACATGGAACCATTCAATTTTACAATTGGAATTGTCACAACCTGTCATTTCATCTCCTTCACATTGTGGCTCTCTACAATAGCAGTAAGTTGTGCTGTGGTCTCCACTCTCTGAATTATTTGGACTTGAGGATGGTCCAGGTAATTCTTTCCAATATGGAGGAAGAGGAAGTAAGAGGACTGATTTTCCATTAATATTCCAAGCAAACATATCTTTTACTCAACCACTTCTTACAAACTGGTTGACCGGCTTTAACTTGTCTTGCTGAAACTAAACTGGTTTGCAAAACCAACTAGGTCACTATCCTCTGTGGGAGGAAGAGGCTGTTTTTCTATTCCTGAACCTGAGATGAGGAAGGGGTCTAGCCCATTGATCAAAGAAATCTTCTCTACATATCGTGATTTAGCCGCTCCCACTAGAATCAAGCATTTTATGGAAAGACGTTATGTGCAGAACGGCTGACCCTCACCTTTGACCTCACGCAATGTCTTTGCGCGCGCTCTTGTTGTTAGCTTTCACCTTCGACCTTTGTGGAAAGTTGTCCTTGGTGACCCTGCAAGATTGATTTAGGAGGTGGTTCGTTAGGTTGGTTGCTCGTTGTTGGCTAGGCTGCTTTTGTGACCTGTGAGTGATGATAAAGGAGAAGAGGACTGCAACGGCAGGAATTCACTTATGCTATGGATAACAAGTAAGTGTACTAAATACTGTGATGTGTAGTGTTTAATAGATAGCTAATGAATTGTATTTTAGGAGTTTTGCAAATTATTTGACATGACAAAAAAAAACAGAGTTTTCTTTAAACACCTCTCCCCACCAAACTTGTAAAGCATGTAACTGTCTGAACTAATCATTTCTGCTGCCAATTCATTGCTGAAAGTGTGGATGAGTAGCTAATAAGCACTCGTAAAGCAATTGAAATAGCACTCGCCGAGTACTATTTCAATTGCTTTACGAGTGCTGTTGATCCCAAAAGTACAGGTTACCCGTGCTATCACTCGCTAATAGTAGGCCATCTTTTTTTTTTAATCATTTGCACTTGTAGCTACACTGTATCAGTCACTCACTATCTTTGTATTTCAGGATTAGATTCCTCTGGAATTTCGGTTTCAACCTATGGCTCCGTCTAATATGGGTAGATCTTCTGTGGTTACAGAATGACATTGTCTCCAACTACAGTTCGTCCAGCTTAAAGAGTAGAAAGTACAGATCTCAAAACTTAGACTAGTTGCAATCACAATAAGCTTAGCCATACCTTTTTTGTGTTGTTAGATCCCAATGCACTCGAAACTAAGTCATATAAAACAGCATAAGTATAAGAACTACGCTATCTCCATAGACATTCCATACATTAAGCGCCATTTTTTTTGACGTCACAAATTCGTCCGTCCTACGTCACAACTCGTAGTTAAACTGGAGCCGCGCCCTCACACGGCAGCTCCTATTCGGGAACTTCCCTTCGCAAATTGACTGTTTTTGCTATGTCTTTATATTTCTTTTTCTGTGTACTGTGGGCTTACTTTGCTGTTACAGGTGGAATGAGCACCAATAGAGGACTCCAGCAAGCCAAATTTGAAGAATGAAGACCCGCCTGGGACGGAGATACAGCTCTGCACACTGGCTACTATTCAGAGTTATTTTGAAGCGGCCGAAAGAGCTACTGCGCTCATTTTTTTTTCCAGAGGTAGCCTGAGGGCTTCTTCGCAACATTACAGAGCCATATTTCTAATATCTATAAACAGTAAAATTTCATGCCGTTTTACTCGTGCGTTATTCTAAAAAAACTCTCTGTAACTTTATTCTAAGGGGGGTATTTTGCTTGTGCGCAAAATTTGGATTCAATTCAGTGATCCAGTTCCACGAAATATCAATTTTTATTTTCAAGTTGACAACTGATTCGCAATTTCACCCCCGCCCCCCATAACGTTGAGCTCCGCGAACGCGCAATTATTTGGTAAGATAATCAATTAACTTGTGACAGCTCTAAAAAGCGCCCATTTGTAAACAATAATAAGAAATACAAATGAGCCGTGAGATGGCCGTTGTAACTTTGGAAATAGTTAGTCCCTCGAGCAAAAGTGATGGCGTATTCCCGATGTTGCTTGGAGTTGGTTGCTCATTAGTGGGAGCGGGTAGTTCAGCACAAGATTTAGACTTGTAGGCGATAGGGCTGAAGAGTATAGCGGTAGCAATCCCATGGAAAGAACTGAAGTGATGATGATGGAGTCTATACGCAGCGGAGTCTCAATACAAGGTTGGTGGAATTGTCGGAGCTGGTACCAGTCAGGGTGGAGTTGGTCATGGTTGAGACAGAGTTTTAAGCTGCTCCAATGGCTTCCCCTGCAAGTATAATAGAAGGATGTTATTCTAAATGACTGTCTCAGACTAGTACACTACATACAAGTTATAGCTCAGAGACCGTTTGTGTCCACCTGCTTCGCGGGTTTTTGGCGCCAAAGTTAATTGATTGTTTGCGTGGCTCGGTTCCCCTGGTTTAGTTCACAAATGCGCAAGCGCAACACTCTGACGTCACGAATACGTCGTCATTGAGATAAGCGCTTCCGCAAACGTCACAACTTACACCGAAAATACTAACACTCTCACAAAAGCATTTTTATTTCCCTTAATTTTCAAGATAGGGGTTTCAAATTCATATGGATAAAAATACAACTATTTAGGTATTTTATATTAAATTCCCAAGACACTTACTTCAAAATTGCAAAATTACCAGCTTAAAGCATTTGGGGAGTTCAGTTTTTTATAAAAAATGAAATTAAAAATAAGTAAAATAGTATTAAAATATAAAAATTTGGTACAAATCAAATTAATGAGCCATAGATTCAGTCTGCAAAATCTTTAGACACTCGAATTCAATTTACTCTTTTTCTGGCTTAAAAACATCAAAAATATCCTCCATTTATAGGGTCACTTCTTCTATCTATTACCACAGTTGTGACCACAAACCACAATTTTTTAAAACATAATCAATTTCAATATATATTAATTTGTGTGTGTGTGAAGTTTCAGCTTCCTGACATCAATCTGACTGCACATGTATACATTTAAAGAACAATTAACAAAAAACAGAACTTTCTACTCTTTAAGCTGGACGAACTGTAGAATCTCTCCAACTGTACGTTTCCAAGGTTAATACTGCATGCGTGCACACTTATCCGTATTATTTCACTTAGCTACTGTGGTATTTCACTTAGTTTCCACTTAGTTACCGTGCTATTTCACTTAGTTACGTACTATTTCACTTTCTCTGTGCGACTTCAATTGAAGAGTGATTTTCCCACACATTTTTGAATGGGCAATTTATCAGTGAATTGTTTGTAATGTGAATTTGTTCTAACAGCCAATATTGTTTATTAAATATTAAAACTTAACCCGACGTTTCGACTTCTTGCTGAAGTCCTCGTGCCGTACTATTAAATTTAGAAATTGTTGTGACAATACGCCATCTGACAAGGAATAGTCTGAGAATCATTAACATGAACAAACTCAAAACATGTTTCATTTTGGTTTTCTTCATATACATGTTCCATATCATCGTCAGGAGTGGCAGTAAACACTCGGCCACTGTAGCTAATGAAATCATAAAAAATACAATATTAAAACTATATGTGACATACGGTAATCAAAAGACTGCTCATTCTGACAATGGCTAAAACCTTCTTTTGCTATGTACACTTTACCAATTTTTTGTACCATTCGATCAGGAGTTTACGGCTTCTTGTTTTACAACCTTTGAGGCTATTAAAAGCTTCTGGCGAATTTAGCCATTTTAGAGAAGAAGAAATTAAGGACAGATAGTTAGCTATCTGTGCAAGGGAAGCCAGTATAATCAAGCAGTACTAAGTCCAGTAGCAATAGATGTCTACCTATTACAGGTATTAGTAGGAAGAGGTGATGAATCTGTAATGATAGAAAGAGTACTAGGAGTGTGAGAGCAGCAAGCAAGAGAAGATTTGATTCAGTTTATTTGAATGTTAATTTACCTGTATAAAGTTGGGTTTTTTCTATAGCCTTACTTTATACATTAAAATATGATGGGAAGAGAAATGTATTTTATTTTATCACTTTTAAAAAGTCACTGATGAAGGCTATATGGAGCCGAAACATTTGAACTATTATTACAGATACTACAGAAATTAAAAAATAAATATATTTTAGTATGAAGCTGTATATTTTTATGTAGAAATAATGAATCTTTATGTAATACTTAATTAAGTTATTTTACCATCACTTCATCCTTGGTCGTAACTTGTGATACCTAAATTTTTAATCAGTGAATGAGTATTGATCAAAACTGAATCCTGTCATTCATTAGTATTGTATGCCTGTGTGTGCAACTAGTTTCCTGTGTAGGAATGTTTCTTCTATAATATATAGAGCTGACGTTTCTTCCCTGTCACTAACCTCTAAAATTAATGTTGTTGTGGTTTTTTACCACACTGTCTTGACCGTTCTATTTCTGCATTATACTACAGTATATGTTCATGCATGCCTCTACCTCTTGTTGTGTTACAACTGACTCCAATCTAGAGATCCAGAACCGCCGTGTTAGTGAATATTTTTAAGAGACTATACCTCTCAGCTAGAGTTTGATAACTGTATCTAACAATTTCTTGGTGGGATCAGCTTGCAGAGCATAAGTTGAATTTCATGATTGCATTTATTCACTTCAGTGTGTTTTCTTTTTCTATTGCTTTTCCTTGTAGTGGGATGGAGTGGGTGAAGCTGCTTTCGATGTCTCTGACTTAGACTAGCTGTGAATGATGGCTCAAGAAGTGTCAACATTTGATCATAGAGTTACCTGACATTGCTGAAGTGATGGCAAGGTGAGTTCTCTAGAGTGTGTTTGTAATAAGGAAGTATTGATTCCAATAGGTCTACATTGCTAGAAGGTATCACCAACACTCGGAGCAATTAGTGGCTCTGGCTAGCTTGTTGTGGTCACCTAGGACAAAAGTGTGTGTGCGTTTGTGTCAATAAATATACATGTAAGTATGTATGTCAAGTAATGTAATCAGATGTCACTGTATATGAGACCAGTACTATCACAAGATGTTGATAATCTTAGTGATCTGAATGCTAGTCCGTACTCTGGCAAGTTTCTGAAGGCTGATCTTATGCAATATAACTTGTGATTTCCCCCTAAGTGAATTTGTGCCTCCCAAAAATTGCCGATTTAATTCCTGGGGAACACTATTGCAGTCAAGGAGTAACTAATGCAGTAACATTAACACATGATCCTGTGACTGTTCTGTTGGAAGATGTCTATTATTTCAGCTAACTTTATTTGGTGTAATCTATGACCTTCAGTGGCATTGGCATCAGCTGTGTCTAGTTCAGTTCTAGTTAGGAGGCCATGCCTCCATGTATTCTACATAA
>WLWD01002423.1_pt1 | contig 75618 bp, 56 predicted proteins | sample 6712731 | NCBI WGS metagenome assembly WLWD01 (sample SAMN12718690, study PRJNA576275) | sponge metagenome | isolation source: marine sponge | host: Mycale hentscheli | place: New Zealand: South Island, Marlborough, Capsize Point | collected 2014-11-01
TTCTTTTGTTTTGTTTCATTCTCAGGCATTCCTGAGTGTTGTCAATAGTAACGTGGATCAGTTGGAGGAGGCGGTGTCCCAAGCAGAGAAGGACTTGGAGCCCAGCAAGTTGAGGAAGGTCTTCACCTCCTTTGGGTTTGGGGTGAGTATGGATGGAGAGTAGTGGAGTGAGTAGCAGATGGAGTTATGAGTGGAGAGTGTATTTCCAGTGTGTTCATATGACAGATGCTGTGTGTGGTTTTGTTTTGGTAACTCACTAAGATAAGTGGTGTGTGGTCAGACTTGAGAATAGCAAATGTGGAAATGAGAGCACCTTATCCGAGTACAATTTATCATATTATATTTTACTTCAAACAGCAGGGCTGTATTTAAGGGGGGGGGGGGCATTTGCCCCCCTCCCTTGCATTTCTGAAGTTCTATATATTTTTAAGACCTAAGAATAGTTCATGATCAAGTATAGATTAAACATCAAACTACAAAATTACAGCCCTCCCCCCTTGGGAAAATTTCTGTACACAGTCCTGAACACAGTGTTACTTTTTTCATACACTTGTTTGAGTCCCGGCTTTAAATTGTTGTGTGGCACTCTTAATGTAGAATTATACATATGCATGTTGTTGTTGTTGTTGTTGTTTTTGTTTTTTTTATTGGCTAGAAAAAGACCACGCCCTCTCAGTCAGAGCCATCCAGAAATTGGAACCCTACGCGAGTGTTTCGGTCCAGGGACTATTTCCCTCACAAATCTGAGCCAGCCTCTCCGGTGCCATCTCCAATCTCGGCTGCCAGTGGAGGGCAATCAGAAGATGCCACGCCTACCTCATGATATATCACTTCCAAATAAAATTCCATTTTTAAAACTCTTGGCTTCTAACTTTATTTTTTGAACACATGTATATCTGACATTTTTATTGGGTGTTATCAAGTTTGAATTTTTTTTCTCCATCTCATGCATCTTGTGGTGTTGTTTGTTTTTATTTCAAAATTTGTCTATGATTTTTGTGGTATAAAATGAGGCAATGCTTTGTTTGTTTTTATTTCAAAATTTGTCTATGATTTTTGTGGTATAAAATGAGGCAATGCACAAGTATATTTCAAAATTGCCATACAAGAAGAAGAAAAAAAAAAGGGGGGGGGGGATGTTAAGGTGTACTATACTAACTATCATCAGCATTGCTGAAAACAATAAATTAGCAGCTGCCTGCCAGGTAGTTAATTCTCATTTCCAGAGTTATTCTGACAAGCATCATAAATCCGAAATGACCACAAGAATAGAGAACCAGCGAGTTTGTTCAGATAAGCAAGATAACTAAAATGAGGGCAAAACTAACAATAACAACAAACTGGATATTAAAGTCCCTCAGAGAGTGTCCTGTTCCTCGGACTGTCCATGAGACGGTTGCTGCTGTTGGTGCCTTGGCTCATTTTATATGTCTTGAGTATCAGGAGTTTTCCAGACAATAGTCTATCAATTTTTTGATCTCTGCAAGAAACAGGAAGAGAACAGCACATTCAAATAAAAAATGGAAAACTAAAAGAATTGTTACATATAATGTAGGGTATCATATGAAATGCTATTAATTTCACATTCAGACAAACCTAATAAGATACCTTGTAGTTGCCATAGCAACCAGATGTACACACATTCAACTAACTTTTGCTGTGGATACCTTACACCAACTGTTACATTATTTTAGCGTTATGAACGTTATCAGTCCACAATTATAGACAAAATAGAATTACAGTCGAACCTCTCTACAACAGCCAAGCATGGGGACAAGCGTGTTGGCCTTTGTAGAGAGTTTGACCTTATTTCGGAGTTTTTCTTTTTTTCTTCAAAATTTCATAAACTAATTATATATTAAATGAATGGTATATGAAAATGATGAACAAAAGTTTCAATGTCATTGTTCTTGCATATGAAATCATGTAATATTTGGAGCTTTTCCTTTTATTTTAAAAATTGCAACAACTAATTATGTTTATAAAGAGTGGTATATGAAATGATGAACAAAAATGTTTCAATGTCATTGTTCTTTGCAAGAGAAGTCATACAATGTCTTCTGTTTCATTGATGCGATGTGCAATGTAGCCAGTGAGTCTACAGCTATACCGAGTTTAGCTGAATCTTCAAGGTGGCCTCGACTGTCCAGAAAAGTCTGTACATCTTCTAAAGCTACTATAGCGTCCTTATAAGTTTTCACCCTTGAAACTGTCAACTGCGCTGTATCCTCTTCCTCACCTTCATCGCTTTCTTCACTTCGATCTTCTTGCAGGAGCTGATGCATGAAGTCTTCTTCCCACGTCAAGCTATCCAAATCGTTGCAAATAGGTAAGGAATCTTCTCCATTGACATATTCCTCTGGACTACAGCAGTTGGGTACCACATCCTTCATTAAGCTGACAAGGTCGGCTTCTGCAAATGGGTCATCCTCTATGCTACAAGAAACAATCTCCAACTCAGAGTTAAGGACACCTGCTTTCTTAAAACACTTGGCTATGGTCTCACCTGTCACCATGGCCCATGCCTGGGCAACCCATCGAATAGCTATTAGAATGTTAATGGACTTAGCCACTTCAAATGCACTTTGGCATTCATCAATTTTTGTTAGTACATACCGTAACAAAAAATGTTTGTAATGTACTTTAAAATTTTGAATAATGCCAAGGTCGAGAGGTTGCAATTTTGAAGTTGTATTAGCAGGCAAGAATATTATTTTAATGTTAGTAAGTTTTGATTCCAGATTGCTAGGGTGGCATTTAGCATTGTCCATCAATAATAAAATGGAACGTTGCCTATGAACCAACCTGCTATTTAACTTAGTTAGAACTGATTCCATTATATCTCCCGTCATCCATGCTTTTTTTTGATCATAATAATTAACAGGCAAGACACTTTTGTCAAACCGCTTTAAGCATCTAGGATTTGCTGAAGTCCATATGACAATTGGCTTTTCCTTACCCCCTGCTGCATTAACAAAAAAAGCCACTGTAATTCTCTGCTTACTTCTTTTGCCTCCTTTGCACTCCTTCCCCTTCTGTCCAAAGCCACTATCAGGTAAAGCATGCCAAAACACCCCAGTCTCGTCCATGTTCCAAACATTTTCTTTTGTGTAGCACCCTATTAGCTCTGGTAACCTTTCTTTCCAAGAATCTACAGTTGCTCCCTGTACATCTCCAGACTCCCCACAAATCTTAAACCGTTTAACATTGTACCTAGCCTTCCATTTCCCTAACCAGCCATTGGATCCCTTGAAATTTTCTATGCCCAATTGCTCAGCAATTACTTTGGCCTTTTCGATAAGCTGGGGACCACCAGGGTAAATATTTTTGGAACAAGCAAGCAGATACCATTCGTATAAGGCTTTATTTACCTCCTCAAATTCACACACACGTGACACTTTAAAAGAATGAATTTTGCTTCCTGAGGCATTAGCACTGAACATTGCCATAATGGACTCCTTATTTTTTATTATTTGAGCTACCTGAGTCCTACCACATTCAAACCTTTCTGCTAAAGCACGATGACTAAGCCCATGATCCTTCTCAATTGCCTTGATAACCTCAACTTTCTTCTTTAGTGGTAGATAATTCCTCTTCTGCTTCACAACCGGCAATGAAGCCATGCTAATGCTACAACGCGGGGACCTCAGGTAAAGCCCACCACAAAGGAGGTGTGTCCGTCATAACTATGGCTAGCCAGGTCGTTACTGCTACTGAACTTCAAGTACTGGAAATAGACTCTTACATTAGGGGCTACCACGCATATACTGATGTATGGGTACCTATGGTAGGGGAATCACTATTGGTAAAGCCAGAGCCTGCAAATGCCAAAGATAAGAAAGCAGTGGCTATTTTGAAGGAGACTACTATTGTAGGTCATGTACCACAAAACCTGGCTCCACGGTTTTTCCAGTTTTTGAGAAGAGACGTCAACAAAGCATTTGCCGTGATACGAGGGGACAAAGTGAACAGAGGCGCTGGTTACGGTCTGGAAGTGCAGTGCATCTACCGCCTATACGGCCCTCCAGCCTATATCAATAAAATGAGGGAGCTGGTAAATGATCTGATTGCTGCTGGACATTTGTAATTCTGACTTGCTCTATATTCGAGTTTAAAATGACTAAATTGTTGTGCAAGCTATGCATGGGTGTGGCTAACTGGCCGTTGTGGGAGATAATTTTGTATTGCAATTTCACTGTGGGGTCCGGTAATATGACCGTTGTTCGGAGTTGGGAGTCAACCGTTTCTCAGAGTTTAAAATCTATTACAGACATGCGGATGGAGCTCCGTTCCCAGCGGAATGACCGTCGTTGAGAGTCTGACCGCTTTTCGGAGTCCCGTTGTAGAGAGGTTCGACTGTATATCAGTCTAAACTGAATGATAACATGTTTCTGAATATTACAAGATACAATACCTAGCTAATCGTCTAGAGCGCTGCGGTCTATTGTATGGCATTTCAAAGCAGTTTCCTTTGCACAAAGATGAGCAGAGCACTTGGGACACAATGTCATTTTCTTTTCATCTCTGCAAATTCTGATCACAAAAATCTAATTCTTATAGCAGCAAAGAATCTTTCTCTGCAGGTGTCATATCATTGATAGTGTGAAGAAGAAGCTCAATGCCTCAAGAGTCTATGTTCCTGGGGAACAAGCACAGCTGACACATCTGCAAAAGTACCGTTACCTTCAGGGTTGTCTCCATTTTCACTCCCAGCATCTAGGTCTGGGAAACTGACTAGATTTCTCACTGAATTCTTCCAATTCTTACTATTGCTGGAAGATGTGAAGAACCTCGCGAGCGATATAAGACTGGTCACTTGCCGCGGCCATAGCAAGAAAACTTTGTATTGGAAAATCCCAATAAAAATATATCGAAAATGATCCTCATTTCATGCTGATTTCGTTTATTTAGATATAAGCATGCATATGTCAAGCATATCTGTAGCCCACGGTCTGACCTGGTAAAATCGACCCCATCTACTGGGAAAGGGTTAAACATAGAGACACTTCATAGAGATATCAAACTTTACCACAATCAAAAATTGATTACCAACCCTTTCTGCCTTACCCAGGCCCAACCCCCCACCCCCTCCCCCCACAAACAAATAGTCTATCGGGGTCAAAGGTAACTTGTGGCTCTACTAATGGTATAAAAAGCAGTGACTGATACATGCAGTTATTTTAAGTCATTTTAGGGGGCAACATTTCTTCCAAAAATTATTGTGATATTTGCCGTAAAATTTTCATCAATTTCATGGAAAAGAGAAACCTCCCTGGAATTTGAATTCAATCCCGCTCAAGTTTGGTTCTAAAAACACTCTGTAAGTGGTTTATTCACATTATTACAGCTGACTAAAATCCCTCTTACGTCTACTAGGCATTTGAATATCTCCTGACATACCCTCCACGTCTGTAGGCTCATCACTCCACACTTTACCAGCCTCTTGTAAGCTCTCTCTAGTGTACATCAAGTCCTCCAGTACTCTGCTCTTCTCCTCCAGGTCTGTCTTGTAGGACACATACAACTGCTGCATCCATTGGCATCGTTCTCCCAGTGAGAACTCCACTGCCGTGCGAGAGCAGCAAGCTTCCAAGCCTTTGGAACTCACCATCTTCTCAAACAAATTACGTTCCTCTTTCAATCACAAACAGGTTTTGTCCGTTCTGCCCAAAGTCCCCAACAATGATGTTCCTACAATAGGATAAATAACAATGAATATTTCTTCAAGTTCATTCTCGCTGAAATAATGCAAATTTTGGTCAGGTCATGGGGGAAACAGCCAATATAACAACCTTCACCCACATAGCACGCGTCTTGCATTGGTAAAGTCATCTTCAGGGGCCATACGTTTCGAGCAAGAAGTCGAAACATTGGAGGAAGTTTTACTTATTATGTGTGCAGTATTAGAGCTGGAACATTTTACAACTACAACTAATTGCTGCTGCTAATACAACTATTAATCTATTATGGGCTGAACGACTACTGCTACATCTTACTACTACTACTAGAACAATAAAACCTGTAATCAATTTTTTGCTCTAAAACGCGCTTTACAGAGTCTTCCATGGAGTCCATTATCTTGACTTGCAGACTATGGTGGATATGCTGGTGCCGTCCAACAACTCCAAGTTTTCCCTTCTCGAGGACCTCAAGCTGATTGATCAGGTTAGAAATTGAAGAAAGGTTTGATCTTCCTTTCTCTACACAACTTTCCCACAAAGACAGCTGTGCTTTAACCTGTGGAAGCTTTCCTTCTAATCGTGATTTGACGTCCATGGTATAGTTCTGATAGGTACAGCAACGTCCATGGTATAGTTCTGATAGGTACAGCAACGTCAAAATTACAAAGTAGAGGAACCCTTTACCTACTATTACGACTTCTAGACTATAGAAGATGTCGAGCCACAAAGAGATATTTGGAAAATCTCACCAATGAGGAGAAATATTCCTATGAAATTGCCCTAGAGTCAGGCTGTTTCCATCCATTTCGTCCTGCAAAACTGCTATTTTGAGCACAAAGATTGAAGAATGTGCCAGAAAGAAATGGCCGAATTCAAACTGTGTTATGACAGCAAGAACAAAAAGAAAACAAAAAATAAACTATCATGAAATGTTCAGTTTTTATTCAATACAACAGTTGCATCAACAACATGGTGGGAGAGAATCACAAGTGTATGTAGCAAAGTTTACTTCTTCCCCAGTTTGGTTTTGTGGTCAGCTCTACTGCCTCAGAGACTTGAATATCCTTCAGATCTGTATATATATATACAATAAAATAAAAAAAGTTGTTAAAATTCAATTTTCCCCATAAAATCTTATAATAATTTTGGTATGTGGTAGTGGTAGACCTTACAGCAAAATGTATATACAGTAAAACCTCCGAACTGAGAACAATTTGGGACCAGGGCTTTCGGTTCTCAAATAAGAGATTGTTTGCTCTAAGATGTGATTAAGCAATACGTTTTCTGTTGGAGGGGGCAAGCAGAAAGTTCACTAAATAGAGGTAATTTTCTCGGTAGTTCACTATCAGAGGTTCCACCGCATACTCCAGCTTCATAATCACACACAAACTCATACTCGACATACATACAAAGAACGTCCCGAACACAAATCAAGATCAAAGTTAACTAAACTTGAACCAAGCAAGCAAGAGAGACCTCTCAATTTCAATAGAGACTATATAGTTGGTTGAAATGACTACAAACACTCTACAACCAGATGTACTCTCATTGTGTCATACTGATTTTTGCCATGAAAGTTCCTCTACTCACCAAGGCAAGAACAGCTTGTTTGACAGGGAATCCTCTGAGTGTCTCTTCATTGCCCATGACAAGGAGTTGCCCCTTCTCAATGCAAGACTAACGCTGAAGACCTTTATCCTCAGCTGATTCAATACCAGTCAGCAACTGCCGTGCCCTGTCTACATGACAACCACCAACAACACCAATCATAATAAAACCACGCTTTGCTTCTTTGATCTACCTAATTGGCAAAAACAAAATCTTGTTTTTAAATTTTAATTTCCCTGGCACCAACATATTACTACACAGTAGGGATAACTAGCTCAGCAATATATGGACTTGTTTAATATTTAAATCAATTCACTCATAAAAACTCCATCAACCAGTAAATATCAGACCCAAACCATTAAAGAAACACTGCATCACCAGCAACCATAAATACACTCAACTCACAGTTTGAAGAGCTCAGCGAGTTGGTAAAGGTCATTTGCATCATGTACATTATGGAACCGAATGCCCCCAAGAGTTGGTGAGGCAGCCCTGGGATGCCGTGAGAGAGGCGATGTTCATTGTCCATAGCAAGAAAAAGTTCTAAGGATGGCCCTTCCCCACTTGAGAGTGGTCCTGCTTCGCTGGTCTGAGGTCTTCTACAAAAACATTCATGAAGCAGTCCCAGAGAATGCTCTTCTTCCTCATGACTGGCAGTGTCTTCAACGCCTTCTCCTTCTACAGAATAAAGGATCATGGGTAAGATACATAAACAAAGATTTTTTTTAGCTAAAACAATTGTCACACAACAGACACCAAGTATTAAAACATTAGGTAAAGTGTTCAGCGTTATAACCTCATACATACTTAAACTGACATAGAAATAAGCATGTTCTAAATTAGTGCACATCCCTACAAGACAAACTATTTTAGGAATGGGAGCTCTAATATCCTACAATCAATCCTTCTGTTTCACTCTTGTGTTTCACTCTTGACTTCCCTTTACCTCCCCCTCTTTCCGTCTTCTTCTCGGGCCGATTCTTATTACCTGTCTTTTGAGCTAGACAAAGCAGATGTCTGCTCTTTCCCCTTTTCCTTAGTTTACAAGAAATGTATTATTAACCACAACCTCAGATCTAGAACTCTTAGTAGAAAAGTCAGGATTTAATCTTTCATCTTCCTTATAGACTTTGCTATAAAGACTAGCCCTGGTTTAGTGGATCAAATCAAGTCTGAAGATGAAGCACAGCTGTCTTGGGGCTCTTCACTAGTGCAGCTTTTTACTAGCTTCCTTGTAGTTTCTTCTAACTTGGGAGAGCTAGAACGTGAGTGATCACTTTCTTCTAGACCCACCGTTTGAATAAACTCCCAGGAGTTTTCCGCTTCACTGACTAAGTACTGACCTATTTAGCAGTAGCCGGTTGGGGTACTTCCATTAGCCAGACAGAACACAGACGACAGTAGCATCATCGTCCCGTACCTGCGTCGCTGCGAACTTCATTTTCATCGCCCAGCTGACAATCTCCAAATGTTTTCGATATTGTTTTCTTGTGGGTGTGATTCGTATAAATAGGTTGCTCACGCGACCTCGAACGCACGGTCCTCGCGTTCCCAGACGCGCGACGTCCGTCTCATTTCAACGCTGGGCGGGTTTACGCAATTACGATTTATCTAGGACCACCGCAAGGTCGCGCGCAAGGTCGCGTGTCAGCTCTAAGATTTCCTCTCCAGCAACGAAGCAAGGTAGAACGAATTTTTTTTTTACAGCGATTGGATCGTTATGTCCGACAAGACTACCAAAAAGTGGGACGGACGAACCGGGGAAAAGCCAGATGTGAGCGATGAACTGGTGGCCGAAGTGAAGAGGAAGAAAGAGCTCATGGCTGGTCCAGTTTTGTTCTCCTGCCAAATTCAATCTCCTGCTCCACTAAAAGACTATTGTAGCATCCTTATCTCGAAGAAAGGAGTACTTTGGAGGAAATGGAGAATTACTCTTAGAATGAAAGGGCCTATGCCAATGGGAGAGTGTCTGAGCCACCTTGACTTCAGATGCAACTATGCATTAGTTGTAAGTTTAGCTGAACTGCAATTATTGTGTATTTTTTTGGTTAATTTCACACCTAGCAACTCCCAGAGCTAGTTTTAATGAAGTTTCTATCTACATTGTTTCTATGAAAATGTTGTTTCCATAGCATCAGGTGTCACACTTCCATGTGCTGCGCATGGGCTGGAAGTCCCAAGCAACCAAAGTGCAAAGCAAACTGTGAAAGTTCTCAGAGAAAATTAGTCGCTGCCACAATTTACACTCCACCAGCTAAAACCAAACCGGAAACTAGTGATATAAAATATCCGAAAATAAACAATACCTACCCGTAAAAGAAATATCCAAATACACTAACAGATAAATATTTCTGCAGATAAATATTTCTGGAGAGAAATTTTAGCTGTCCGCCAGAGATAGATAGCTAGAGTGAAGTTTTCAGGCTGCTACTGAAGAAAACTTATGAAAGTCTGTAGCTAGTAAAGTATAGTTGTTGTTTTTTTGTTTTTTTTTATATATATTTTAAATATTATTATTATAAACCCTTCAAGGCTCAGCTGCTAAGCTACCCCTAGGGGAACTTTGCTGCCTAAATCACTGCCTGGCAATAGGCGGGGCTAGGGCTCTGCTATAAGGGGTTTAAAGCTCTGTCACAATACAAAAAGTATATCAGCTACATGTATGTTAAGGTTATATGTCTACATGTTGGTTGGTCTTGTAATGGAGGCAATAATCAGTTGAAATCATCACCTGGGCACACCAATCATCACCTGAGCAACAACACCCTCATCTATGGGTTGTGTTGCTATGGCTAAGCAAGCAACACACATGATGTAACTGGCTTGGAGAATATTTTTACTGTGGACTCTTGGGTTATTGAGGTACCCTAAATCTTCTCTCTCGGCATTGTATCTTATTCTGGCCACCTTACTGAATGGAATTTAAATGCTTTGCCAAAGTCCTTGGATTTTTTTTTTTTTTTTTTTTTTTTTTTTGTCTAAGCAATGGTTTTGATCACACTGACACTTACAATATATAACCCTTTATTTATAAAGAGGGCATCATGGTAATTGAAAGTCTTTTCATACAGTAGTATTTTGTTTTAAACACAATTATATTTAAGCTGAATGTTAATCTAGAAAGAAGTTTGAAGGTCCAAAAGACGAATGAACCCTTTAAGGTTCTTCAGTTAAGCTATAAAGATTATAGTAATTCATTATTACAGTAATGCTTGTTTGGTATTAAGCAGTTTGGAACTATAAATATTTCATGCTTTGCATATATTTTCTATGTCCAGGGAGAAGTGAAGAGAGCATTCGGTCGCGATATATTTTCGCACATCGAAAGTATCGTGACCGGGTGCCAAGACATTTTGACTTGCCTGCCAGAAGCAGCCTTGTTGGCAGTTTGTTCACACCTTGAACTCAGAGACATCCAGGCTCTCGCCTGCACCAGCAAGTTCATGAACAGGCTGTGCAACTCGAATGCTTTCTGGCGCAAGCTATATGGATCGTACCGGGCTTCTCCTACCTCGAACCTTCTTGAAGTCAGCAAGAAAATAGGATGGAAGAAGATTTTCTGCATTAGGAAGGCATACCAGAAGGAAACGTCCCAATTGCGAAAACATCTGATGTTGGGCCATGTTTCCATCTAACTGTTGTTGTTGTTTGTTTTGTGTTTGTTTGTTTTCCAGTCATTTCTTGGTAAACGTTTATGTATGGATTGACACTGCGATTTTTATCACATTCCAACTGCTTCCACTTGTTTTAATTTCATGCCGATGGTTTGTTTCATTCATAGATTAAAGAACATAACTTTTATAGATAAGTTAGTCTGCATACACAGTAGCCAAGTTATTTGTACAAACATCCACCTCAGTTCGTATCCTGTTTCGTTATATTAAAGTAAGCAGCTTGTTTTGAACTTCTTATTCTTGACGGCCTGACAGCCATTGTGGTGAGAAAAGCTTTCTAAATGCAGTAGAAGTTAGCAATATTTCTGAAGATCTGGATCCAGTTGCTAAACCATCTGCATTCCTGTAGGTGAGAAAAATGTCTTATCCATATATCAGAGATACAAATACAACAGAAGAAATTCTCCATGGTTCTAAAGCAATTGCTATCTACAAGCAACAGTAAAACAATATGAATAAAGCAGCCCAACTGAAAAAAAAAATGCAAGTAAACTACAAGTGCAAACAACAAACAAATTCCTTCCTCTGTAGCATGATCCCCACACATGTAAAAACAGTATGTGTGTTGGCTGGCATTAAATTGTTGTGTGGCATTCTTAATGTAGAGAATTGTATTCTATTTTTGCATGTGTTTTTTCCATTGGCTAGAAAAAGACTGACACCCTCTCAACCAGAGACAATTGGAACCTTTCACAGTGTTTTTGGTCCTAGCTATTTCTCTCACAAATCAGAGCCAGCAGCTGCTCCACACCAACAGGCAATCCCAGCCAGCCAGTGGAGGAGGTGGGGGGGGGGGGGGGGGGGGGGCGGGGTGGGGGAGGGGGGCTAGGCTATCTGAGAAGAAGCCACCCACCTCATGATATATTCACTTCCAAAATAAAAAATTCCATTTTAAAATCTTGGCTTCAAACTTATTTTTTAAATATAGCGTATATCTGACATTTTTATGGGTGTTATCAAGTTAAAAATAATTATTTTTTTTCGTCTCATGCATCTTGTTGTTGTGTTGTAGTGATTGTTTTTTTATTGCAAAATTTGTATTATTATTTTGTAGTAATGATTTTCTGGGTATAATATAGACAATGCACAATTGTATTTCAGAATTGCTATACAAAAAAAAAAGAGGGGGAAAGCGTTAAGAAGCCTACCACTGCCAAGCATCCCTGAAGAAATAACAATAAACTAGTGATGTGCTTGAGCACAAATGGCGAGCGAGCCTAAAGATTATACTATTTTTATATGAATGATTTTGATTCTAACACTGAAGCTACTGAAAATAAGGTCCAGTTTTTAAATTTCGCATACACGGTAAAGGAATTTCAGTGCCATTGAATTGAAGGGAAATAACAACAACAAAACAATACACGTTATTTAAACGTTTTCTTTGTGATATTCTTTAGCTAAGTAGTGGTTGTAACGCACAATGCTTTGACACAACTGGACATGCACCTACACAGACTTACCTTCGCAGTAGTCTAGTGGACAATGTATTTTCAAGTAAATACTGTTGCGCACGGCTTATAACCATGACAAAGAGCGCATTGACTTACCACCGCCACTAACTCAAATAGAAATGGAAGTCCCTTAAGTTTTCACGTTTTAACTGCACCCTCAAAAGAATTCAAAACGGTAAACAATTCATTTCTAGGGTGATACGTGTACTGATCGATAAACAGAGGATTCTGTTTAGTGAAGTTTGGGACGGGGTCGACCACCGAACTAACACAAAAACGCGAGGGTCAAAGTACAAAAATGCCTTACGTATGTCCAAACATATATATAAACTAGTGGTGTGCTTGAGCACAAATGGCGAGCGAGCCTGATAGTTAGGTAACAAAAATAAGTATTGTTACTATGTTTTAGTTTAGTTCATGCAAACACTATAATAGCAGTTATGACCTTTCATTTCAGCAAACAAATACAAAATCACTCTCCTACCTGATTTGTTAACTTTTGTAGTATCAAACATCTGCCATTCTGATAATCTCAATTATTAGTAACTCTTGAACAAGCTCTCAGCTATGATTAAAAAAATAAACCAATGTTATTATATGTAATTTTAGCCAACAAATATGGAATTACTACTTACCTATTTCCTGAGTATTGATAACTTCTGCAGTATCAAATTGAAGTTACTTTGACTATCTGAATTACCACGAATTCTTGACAAGCTCTCAGCTACAAAAACAAAAGACAATCAATTTTAGCACACAAATACAAAATTACTTTCTTACCTCGTTTTCTTGAGCAGTGGTAACTTTTGTAGTGCCAAATTTGAGCCAATCTGACTATTTGAATTTACCAGTCACTGTTGACAACAAGCTCTCAGCTACAAAAAAGAAAGGCCAGAGTTAATTTTGCGTATTTAGCTAACAAATATGGAAATACGTACGTACCTCAGCTTCCCTCGAGTAGTAGTTGCTTCCTTAGCATTAATACTACGGCATTCTGACTACCAATGACTCTTGACAACCAAGCGGCACTCCGTATCCCCCCTAAAACGGCGAAGTTTTGAAATTAAGTCTGGAAAAGGGTCTTCAATGCCATAGTAACCAGTTGAATCAACTTTTTGTTTCTTGAAAAGCAAGCGTTTTCGCAAGAATTTTCTCACACTTCGGAGCTTAAGTATAAAGTAAGGCTTGCTTAGTGCTGTAGAAACTGGGGTCAAGCCTAAAAAGCCGTGTTTTTTGGAGAAAAAAGTTGCCCATGCATTTGTACCATCCTTACACACATATATACATAACATATACCCAATTTTGCATTATCCACCCCTAATACTGTCTCGCTCGCTACGGCCAATTAGCAGCTGCACAATAAATTAGCAGCAGCCTGCCTGGTAGTTAATTCTCATTTCTCAGAGTTTATGAGAACTTTTGTTGTCTGCCTGGTAAGTTTGTTTATATACTTCAGGTAGCTACTTACAGAAAATGGGGCCAAAACAATTGACTGTGGACACTTCTTTCCATATCCCTCAGAGAGTGTCCTGTTCCTCTGACTGTCCATGAGACAGTTGCTGCAGCTGTTTCCTTGGCTCATTTTTATGTCTTGAGTGTCAGGAGTTTTCCAGAGAATAGTCTATCAATTTTTTAATCTCTGCAAGAAACAAGATTAGAAAAGCATATTCAAATTAAAACTGGCTTAAGCAGAGACTATTCACGGAGATATCAAAATTAACTACACAAATTAAAAATGGATTACCAACTCTCTCTACGTTACCCACTCCCCCCTGAAAATTATTATGACCCTTGTTGTGACATTTGCCGCAAAACTTTCATCAACTTCATGGTAATGAGAAACCCTCTGCAATGTCAATTGGACCACTCTCAAGTTTGGTTCTAAAAACACTCTGTAAGTGGTTTATTCACATTACTACAGCTGACTAAAATCCCTCTTTACTTCTACTAAGCATTTGAATATCTCCTGACATACCCTCCACGTCTGTAGGCTCATCACTCCACACTTTACCAGCCTCTTGTAAGCTCTCTCTAGTGTACATCAAGTCCTCCAGTACTCTGCTCTTCTCCTCCAGGTCTGTCTTGTAGGACACATACAACTGCTGCATCCATTGGCATCGTTCTCCCAGTGAGAACTCCACTGCCGTGCGAGAGCAGCAAACTTCCAAGCCTTTGGAACTCACCATCTTCTCAAACAAATTACGTTCCTCTTTCAACAGGTTTTTAAGTTTCTGCACAATCCCAAACAATGATTTCCTACAATATACAATAATATTGCTTCAGTCATTCTCGGCTGAAATGATTAAATAATAGCAAATTTTGTCAGTTCTAACAGCCAATATAAAACTTAACCAGACATTTCGACTTCTTGACGACATTTTGACTTTTTGCCGACTTCTTAACGCTACTACTACTACTACTACTACTAAAATGCATTCCGACATACTTTTGCTCTAAAACATGCTTTAAAGAGTCTTCTATGGAGTCCATTATCTTGACTTGCAGACTATGGTGGATATGCTGGTGCTGTCCAAGAACTCCAAGTTTTCCCTTCTGGGGGGGGGGGGGGGGGGCTCAAGCTGATTCATCAGGTTAGAAAGTGAAGAAAGGGTTGATCTTCCTTTCTCTGCACAACAAAGACAGCTGTGCTAACCTGTGGAAGCTTTCCTCCTAATCGTGATTTGAAGTCCATGATGGTATAGCTTTGATAGGTACAGCATAGTCAAAATTACAAAGTAGCGAAACCCTTTACCTACTGCTACGATATCTTGGACTAAAGCAAGATGTCCAGCCACAAAGAGAAATTGGAAAATCTCACCGAAGAGGAGAAAGATTCCTATGAAATTGCCCTAGAGAAGTCAGGTTGTTCCCAGTTCCATTTCGCCCTGCAAGACTGCTATTTTGAACACAAAGATTGGAGAATGTGCCAGAAAGAAATGGCTGAATTCAAACGGTGTTATGATAGCAAGAATAAAAAGAAAACAAAACAATAAACTATCATGAAATGTGCATCAACAACATGATCTTGTAATGATGGATGGTGGGAGAGAATCACAAGTGTATGTAGCAAAGTTTACTTCTTCCCCAGTTTGGCTCTGTGGTCAGCTCCTACTGCTTCAGAGACTTTTGAATATCCTTCAGATCTGTAACAAAGAAAAAAAACAACATTACGTAAACAAAATAATCAACATTGCACAAAAAAGAAAGTGTTCAAATAAAAAAAAATTCCATATTATTATTAATCTTTATAAAATCGTATAAGTTTGGTACATGGTAGAAAGTTTAGCAAATATATACATACTCGAACTGTGAGCCAGTGTGCCAATGTACCCTCCCCCCCTCCCCATCCACCCATTATTTGTGTGTAAAGAAGCAGGGAGAAGGGAGCATGTGATAATTTTCGCCAGGTTTCCGTGAAATGCCAGAATATAATTAATTTCATTTGTTATAGACTTGCACGAGAGTCACTGAGCACATAGTCATAGTAAAGTGTGGCAAGTATTGAGTGAGTAAATGTGGTCAATGCATATGAGTGACGTTTACGTAACTTGCATATGAGTGACGTTTACGTAACTGTGGTTGCTTAATTGGTTGTCCCAACATTCTGGGACAATTTCACAAAAAACATAGCAAATTTTAACAAGCACTTTAAATCTAATTTCACCGTGACTTACTTTAGAATATCAGCCAGTTCCTTCTTAATCTTGCGAACTACATGTGGTCCATGATACGCAAGGGCAGTATACAGCTGCACTACACTAGCACCTGCTCGGATCTTCTCGTAGGCATCACACCCACTGGAAACTCCACCCACTCCAACAATCAGTACTTTACCTGAGCACCAGTATTAAAAAAAAAAGGCTAACATTTAATCTCCTGCATTAAAGTACCATTACCATTTAGAGGACCACTTGGTACTCTTCGAGTACATATGATCCAACCCACAAAAAAGTATTTGCATCATCATTCCAAATGTAGTGTAAAACTAAGCGAACTTAAAGAAACTTTTAAAATTGACCACCACTTACCATTTGTGAGTGAGTACATGTCAGCTATGGTCTGTGTAGCCAGGTCCCTCAGAGGTCTTCCACTCAGTCCGCCTGCCTCCGCCGCTACATCATCCGAACACTTGAGACTGGCAGGTCTCGACACTGTAGTATTGCTCACGATCAGACCGTCAGCACTTCCCTGTGTCACATGACATGCAGTGGTATCATGTGACGTGTGGTAAGTATCACATGATTTAAGATGGTAGGTGGAGATCACGTGGGATAATGGAGATCACATGATGTATGATGTATACCATGAATCATACTAGACTAGGAGCTTAATATGAAAGTCATGTGACAGAAAATAAACAAACACGTAATAACTGAAGTGAAGTCTAAGCAGAAATGAAAGTTTAACACACACACACACACACACACTAATGTGGAACTGAAGATACTAGTTAATGTATTACTATTGTACAGGTGGGAGAGAGAGAGGGATGTGTATGATGTATCTTGCCTGAGGTCGTGATATTACTGCTGCAATGTCCTCTTTGTCCTTCTGAGTCAGGTCTGGAGCCATTTTTATGAGAAGAGGAGGTCTGTGAGACAGTTGGTCTCTCTCTTTCAGCACCTAAGGAACTCAGAAGAACCACTGGTAAGTTCAGCTGTTGGACTTTTCATAAAACAACAACAACAACAACAACAACAAAACAAAAAACAACAACAAAAAAAACAAAAAAAAACAACAAAAACAAACAGTGTCATCAAACCACGCCATTCCTCAGCTCTATACTGGATTAAACAAAGTACTTTCACTGTTGTTGTTGTTCTGTTGTTATTGTGTTATTAATTAAAATATGAAAATTCCCTAGTAATTATTTTAATATCTTCTCGGCTTGCCAAATGAACAGAACTAAATGCTGTACAATAAACATACAGTCAACACTTTCACACCATTGGGAGAGGGGGAGGGGGAAGTAAAAAAGAATTACTAATTATAAATGACGACCCTGTACCTTATCCAAAAGTTCCTCCAGTTTCTTCCTGCCCTGCATGTCTTTCACCCCGGGCATGTTGGGGCATGACACGTTGACCACAATGTAGTCCGCATGAGGCCCCAGGGTCCTCACACCTCGCACGTAGTCGGCACACGCGTCATCACTCGTCTTGTTCTTGCCGAGGTTCACGCCCACCATCTTGGACGGCAACAGCCCTCGCATCTCGGGCCACACCTTGAGACGACCTGCTACTGTCTGATGACCGTGGCTGTTGAAGCCGTACCTAATTAATGCACATGCCACCAGTACATACTTTGGTACTATAATAATTGTCACACAGACTTCACTTAATTAAATAATTAAATAATAAGCATTCGTCATATACACTTCTTTTTTTTATTCTTTTTTTTTTTTTACTGTTTAGTTCAGATATTAAATTTTTCAATCCACATTTATCATACCTATGGTTAGAACTTAATGACTAAAATAATCAGCCAAAACAAAACCCAAAAATTGATCCAAATTAAAAGCATGATGATTACTATCCACATTCTGTGGTACCCCCACCCTTCTTCCTCTCTTCTCCCTTAGCCCCTTCAATTACCTGTTGATAATTGCCTTGTCTTCTTTCAACCTGAACACACGTGGAGTCGGGTTGCCAGGCTGGGGTTCAGGGGTCACGCTGCCCACCTCTACAAAGCCAAACCCGAGTCTGAGCATGCCCACATACGCCTCAGCGTGCTTGTCAAAGCCAGCCGCCAACCCAATCGGATTACTCAACTCCTTGCCCCACAATTTCACCTTCTATAAAACAAAACAAAAATGTTATTAAAGTGTGTTCCCTTCTTTATTGAATCCAATAAGGATATTTCAAAATTTTATGCTAAATTTTTTTGAAAGGCCATAAAGGCATATTCATTGACAGGACTCCAGTCACATCATATTGTAATTTGATTAGTTGCAATATAAAATAAGAAATTTAGGCAGCTCACAAAATCAAATTTGGATCCTTAGCACTACATAAGCTACGATTATCAGTGCAAACCACATGTTTGCAAAAGTATTGCGCCAAAATGTTACCAATTATTAATATTATTGATCTTACTAAAATTTCAGGGTCTTTGTCTTTTGTTCTAGGAACGAATCCTCTAGAAGCCAGAAACACTGACATTTTGTGGGCCCTCTCAGGGTCCATGGCTCTTGTGATGGGCATGCCAATGTACTCAAAAAACCAGGGGCTGCCCTTGAAGTAGGAAATGCAGCATGATGCTCCAAATATAGCTGCACTGCCTGACAACACGAATTTTATTGAAACCATGATTTGTCGAAAATGTCCAAGTAGATATGACGACCATTTACCTATCGATGCAATTCGACCCCGCCCTCTGTTTGTTGGTGTGCGGTGTGCACTACTCTTCTACTCTGCTTAATACTTACTAGCACCACAGCGTAGAGCCAGTAATACATGCAGTGCAGGCAGCAATGTCCAAGCTAGCAGAAGTTATAAAAGGTTTGTCAAGAGTTCCGAAGCTAGTGGTCTTTGATATAGGTAAGAATAGAAAATTCGCTGAAAATGCTTACAATATTTGTGGGATATATACTTTTAGACTACACCTTATGGCCATTCCACATAGACTGTTATGGAACACAACCATTTACTCCAGATGGGTAAATATTTATAAGCTACCTGATCATTTTATCTTTATTGTTTTATTGTTATTACAGCCGTGGAGGAGCTAAGGACAGGTATGGATCCAAGATGGACCCTTTTCCTGACGTCAGGAAAATATTTTCCGAGTTAGAAGAGGTGGGAATCAAAATAGCAGCTGCCTCAAGGTGAGAATGGAAATGAAGTGTACAGACTGCATAGCTGGTTGAATTGGAATTAATACAATATTAGTGGTGTGCTTCAACACAATGACAAGGAACTGAACATTGTAGCTAAATTTATAAGTGAAAAAACCAACAAGTTTTTGTCATCGAGTAATGAGTTAATTGATACAATCCTGATAGTGTCTCACGTCACTTCACTTGCTCAACAATGTGTGTGCTTATATAAGACAAAGACCTAAACATGAACTAACTTTAGTTGAGTTGATGGGTTACTATGCTCAAAATTTAGTCACTGTGTCTTAAATCTTAATTTAAGTGTGAGGTTGGAAAGGTGAGAATTTCCATGACCTCTCATACTATGTGATAGTAGACCCTTTACCACATTGTATTCAGGACGGATGACCCTCCTGCCAGCACTGCCCTGCTCACAGCTCTCGGTCTGTACAAATTGTTCCACTATCGAGAGATCTACCCTGGGAAGAAGACCACACACTTTGAGAGGTAAGTAGCACATCACGCTAGGAGTGATCTTCACCTATTTCTTTGTCAGCAGTCCTTGTATTCAGTAAATATAAGAAATATTTCTTTCACAGGCTTTATTATAATCAGTCGGGAGTAATAGAACAGGAAACTGCTATTAGTCCTGAATAGCACAGGTTACCCATGCTATCATTTGCTAATGTATATTATATTCTGCATGAATTAAATTTAAAACTAAGCTAGTGTTGCTAATATTAGCATGAAATACTCTCAACATGATCATTATCAGCCAGGAAATGTGAACAATATATTTGTAATGCAACAGTCTACTTTTTTGCACAATGATTCTCAATACTTACGATATGTTCAAGTTATCTACTTTTGTTACCATCTTATGCTGACCATCTACATGTAAGTATATTTTGGACTATCAAGTTCCTATTGCTGCAAATCTATAATGCTCAGGCATTTTGTGTAAAAATACATTCCCTCCCCCCCCCCCCCCCCCCCAATGGTCTACTATAAAGCACACAAGAGTAAAAGCACACAAGAGTAAAACACCCGACACTCTTGCATGTAAAAGTATTTAAAACTACATATCTTCAGTAAGACTATTTTTACCCAGAATCAAGCAAGACTCCGGTGTGGACTATGAGGACATGCTGTTCTTTGATGACGAGTATCGCAATATCAGGGACATCTCTAGACTAGGTCAGCTGTTGTTGTTGTTGTTTTAATACTTATTCCTTTAAATTAAAGCTGCAGTCTATTTTCACAAAATGGTTGCCATTGTGCGCTTTAAAATTAAAATCCTACACCAAAACTTTCTCCCCAACTTTTGATTTAATTTCCATGTCCTCTTCCCACCAATGTATTTATTATTGCAGGGGTAACCTGTTTCTACATAGAAGACAGTGATGGGTTATCTTGGTCTAGACTAAAGAAAGGATTAGAACAATTCAGCAGTGGAACTTAACTCAGTATCTCTTTAGTTCCTACTTCTTTTTTTTTAATGATCATTCATCATAAATTATAATGACGTTATAATGACGTTCCAATGAAACTGAATGCAATGAAAAATGTCAAGAGAGTAGACAGGAGAGGAAAGTTAGGATGGTGAAAATGAAACAAAATTACCAATAAAGCACACACTAGTAATATCAGCTGTTGGGCAACAAATTACAATACCCAGTACCAGCCTAGCATGATGTTGTGAGTAGATCTTTGATAAAAACAACAACAAAAACACATAAACATAAAATGTATAGTTATTGCATATGAAATGATAAAATTTACCAAATTTCCTGCCTACTTGACTCCATTAATTTAATGAGCTAATAAAAATATATTATGATTTCTTCATCAGTTTATCCATTTCAGCCGATGCCTCGTTGCGGCTTGTGGCACGACTGCTGTTGCTGGTGACGCTTGTCGCGCTGTTTCTCAACGGTTTCTTGCTGGTGAGGAGACTGTTAAAGAAATTGGCCAACACTGTTTCACCATCTGCCTTCTCTGACTGCTAAAATAAATACACAATTGTATGAGTATAAAAGGCAATTTTTCTCAGTTCTAACAATATACGTTTAGATGTATTCTCTCTCTTTCACAGGCTTTTTAAACAATATAGGATTAAAAATATTTGGTTGCCACCGGGAATCGAACCCAAGACCGCTTGCTTAATGCACAGCGCTCTGCCACTGAGCTATGACAACCAGCTGGCAAGCGGTCCTGGGTTCAATTCCCGGTGGCAACCAAATATTGTTAATTCTGTATTGTTAAAAAGCCTGTGAAAGAGAGAGAATACATCTAATGAGTAAATGAAGGCTGAGAAAGAAATTATGAAATATACGTTTAACTAAAACTAGACCAGACATTTTGACTTCTTGCCAAAGTCCTCTCAAGGAGGAGGATTTGGAAGAAGTCAAACATCAGGTTAAATTTTAATAAACATTGGCTGTTAGAAGGAAAGGGGACAGCAACCTTTAATCCACATATCTTGATGACCCTTTAATCCACATATCCTGATGACACCCTTTACCTAATCTGTTAGTTGGTACATGTATCTAACTTTACCCATTCCCTTTTTACCTCACCACCTTGCTGTTGAGAGGAAGGTGAATACGCCATTTTAGTGGAAGACGTAGATTGAGGCTAGGGTAAACAAAAATGAAATATTGTAAAAGAAAAGTAATCATTTGTAGCAAACAACAACAAAAACAACAACAACAACAAAGCCTAGATTAAAAAGTCAGTGCTGGTCGGAGCATACATAATATTTTCAAGATTTATGTTTAAAAATTCTTTTGAGTGGTATCCAACAAATATACCACTAATTACAGGGGTGGGGGTGGGGGGGGGAGAACTATACGTGATCTAGGTATACAATTTTCAGCTAGTTCTTACTGTGGCTGGAGTAGTAGGGGCAACTCTGGGGCTCTTGGCCATATGAGCTTGTAGTTTAACCAGAAACACTTGCTCGTCCTCCGCCTCTATGCTCCCCACTGCTATATCCACCTACATGAACACATCAATTGCATATCAATCCACTTTATAACAAATGAGCAAAACCCCACACATTATTATGACGCTTTGGCTTCTCAAATTTAGCTTTTCTAATACAAGTGATGTCTGTCGGGTAAAAATTTCATCAATATTAGGTTCATTTGAAGTTAATGCATATGTCTACAGTACCAAGTAAGTCCTGGCACTGTTAGTACACAGATGTTATAATAAATAAATAAACAAAAAGCACAAAGTCATAATTAAAAATCTGAGGTACCAAAAACGTACCCTTAAAACATTTCTTAAAATTCTAATATCTCCAATAATTATTACAATAAATTTGGACACACACTGCTGTTTGCTGCCATAGAAACCAAACATAATAAACAAGGGTAAAGGAATGCGCCACTCCCCCACCGAGCGAGTACAACAATAACTAGGCTTTTTAAAAATATTATAATAAATCAATGTCCTTGCTATCTCATTAAAGGTGTAATCATCATATCAGATTACAGCTAAGGATGAATAGAAAAACATCATGTTCCAAGCTGGAGGGGGGAGAGAGAGGGAGGCTCGGTCAACAATAGAGGGTCAAACATGAATACTGTACTATGCTGAAAATAACCACAAATATTTAGCCAACAATAGCAGTATGTGCATGGCAAGGCTGCTATTCATGAAGCGAGACTCAGGTGTGAAGCTGACATAATGGCCAAGTTCAAATTCCTTCGTAGTTTCATCAGGTGACCTTTCAGGCCTCCTGCGGCCAATCATGGACGGACAGACGAGTAAAGCAAGAGCACATTAGAGGCAAGGGGGAGCTGTGTTGAGGTGAGGAATGGGTGGGTCAATGTTGCCATGGAGATGATTATCTCATCAATAAACACATGCAAGTACTAGATAGATCTCAAGATGAGGAACTAGTCGTGAATATCATTGACTATCCCATAGTGAATTTCGGTAATTAACAAACATAAACAATATATTCTGCACATGCCCCTTATCGAATCCTACGTTTATGTTCTTTGGCGCTAAAATTGATGAACTTGTCAAATACCCCTGAAACAGAACAAACACCTGCTACTTGTGCAGACTGGCTTTCACAACATTTAACAATACAAAGCTATGACAGAATGGTCAAAGAAAACTGACCAGACAAGAAAAAACAACAAATATTCTTCTTACGTAATAATGATTCAGTCATTCTCGGCTGAAATAATTATAATAGGAATTTTTTCTCTTTTTAACAGTCAATATTTTTAATTATAACTTAAACCGATGTTTCAACTTCTGAAGTTGACCTCTGAAGAGGACTTCAGCAAGAAGTCAAAACGTCGGGTTAAGTTATAATTAAAAATATTGGCTGTTAAAAAGAGAAAAATTTCCTATTATTATAAATATTCCAATTCTCCTCCCCATGCAATTCACAAGAAGAGAGTTAATACTGCTGACTCTTGGCATTAACACCCACTTGTTAATCACATGGACTCAAAACAACTACTAATAGGTCGTTATGTTGAGTCATCCAACTCCTCCTTAATTCACACCCTGGCATACTCCAGTAATCAATCAAAGGACATGGAACTCTTAGAAAAGACAGCCAACGTATTTCTAAATACTTGCACACACCTCCCAGCCACGGCCAACATTCTTTTAAAGAGTTTAATTAGCAAGGGGCACACACACATGTGCCATCTTATTCCTTTTACAATCGCCAGGCAACAACTACATAATATACTGACCGTATGCAACATGATGACCTTACCATATATATATAACAAGGGTGGTCTGTTTTGCAAATCAGAACCCTGTGTCAGTGCGTGTAGCACGTGCCATTGGATCAAGCATTACCCCCATGCAGTTGCATGTTATGTGTTTGCATGCCTAACAACAGTAGCTCGTGCAAGTGCATTAGCAAGTTTGGCAAAACCACTGCAAGAGATTTTAACAGGTAGCATGCAACATGTAACAGGCATTTTGGTCAGACCTTTAAAAAAAATCTACCAAACTATTGCAATAAAAAAAAGAAACTCAAGCTAGAAAAATTTGAAACATTGACGAACTGATACATGTAATGTGCATTAGTAAGTAATATGTATGTATGTATGTATGTATGTATGTATGTATGTATGGTTTTCACTGACATTCAATTAGGATGCACATAACAAATCTTCAAAAATTTATCCAGCCTTGGATTAAACACTGAATTATCCTTCTTGTCCCACTCTAGAGCTTATGTGACCAAGATTACAACCATACGCAACTTGCAACAACAATTTACAAAAATTGGCCACAAGAATTTATCAAACACGGAGCAGTAATGGCAGCATTCAATACAGACCAGGCAGAGTACTGCTCCAACTAAACCCACAAACCATGCAGGCCTACACTAGTGACCTGCAATCATAGCACAAACATACATAGCATGAACACAAACAAATACTGCACACAACTCAACCGCTTTCCGTTTCAATATGACTGATTGTCACATGGGTACGCTAGGGAGAGTGTGAGTTCTAATTAGTGCACACCGATCACATCACTTCACTTGTCCAATATTTCCTCCTCAACTAAAGGTTGAATTTGTCAGTGTTACATATGCACAACTGATGAGGAAGGGGGAACAATATCTATTGCCTTGTAATGCAAGGGTTAATTGATGCCATGAAAGTGTTCCATAGGCCAACCAGTGCTTCAATGCCTGTGAATTAAAATGAGTGCATATCTTCTACTCAGTGATGGATCTGGTGTAAATCTTCATCAAGCGCGCGCACACATACACACAAGCCTTACTAAATTGGAAGTCTGCACACTCCGGCAATTAATAACTTTCCGTTAATATTTTTAGGCAGTTTATTTTGCCCACATTTCACTTCAACAATAGCACATTTACCAAACTCTGGAAACTTGATCTAAAGGAACACCCTTTGGTGTCTATTGGCACTTAGTAACCTGTTCCATTGCAATAATCCTCATTTTATAGGATGCCTAAAGATGGGTAAAACCAAAGACTGATTTTGATTTGCTAAACATTTGTCATAACAAATACATAAGCTGGTTTAATTACAACCTAGCCATAGAATCAGGGGAATTTACAGCGATTCTAAAAACCTATCTAGTCATTATGGAGCTAGACAGGCATGGAGACTGTTTGGGCTAGCAAGAGGCTAAGTATGCCTGAGGATTGTGTCTGAGAGGAAAACCACTCCCTAATTACTATAACCTGCTGCTATGCATCTCTCTAATGATGCCCCACAAGGATGAATACTATGTATCCAATAACTTCATTAGTAATGGTAAAATTAGGGGAAGGGGGGGGGGGGGGGGGGGAAGAGAACTATAAAAATTAGAACGGCCATCTTAAGATAGTAAAATCTGGGAAGGAAAAGGAAAGTGTTATACAAATAATATAGTTTCCATTTATGTCACATAACCTTCCCCTGGGTATTATATAGTAAGACCAATCATTGTCTTTCCCCTTACATGATCATTCATCCACACAATGATGGCAGAACTACCAGAACAGATAAACAGGAAGATGCACTAGCCACATGATCCAGCAAGATAGAGTAACTACATTAGCAACCACTACATAGTTTTACGTCGTTGCATCACACCCAAGGTACCTACCAAATACAGACTCGGCGACATACCAAATAGGGACCAATCTGGGTTTATACCACCACGTAACATAGCCACAACCTAGTTAGTCACACGGTAGGTGGTACCTTACGCCCACCAGTTAGAGGTAAAGCAACATGTACTAAATATAGAAAAGCGAAACTAGTAATGCGATTGTATTAAGTGGTGGTTACAAGCCACCAGGATCAGATAGATTGATGATCTACACAAAACTGCTATCTGAGATTTACAACTTAACACAATGCTTGGATCATGATATCACGCCTGCTAAAAATAGAATCAGTAGACCAAGGTTAACAAATTTGTACAAGCAGTCCGCATAACCAACAATGCCAAGAGCACAGAAAACACAACAAAAACAACGGCATTGCTTCTTGTTTTCACGTCCTCCACGATTAATCGGTTAAAGGAGAGAGGGGCAGGGCATTAACATCGACTTTAAGAATCTAGCAGGAACACCTGAACAGGCTACCCATTGGAATGTTGTATTTATGGGAGAATGCTGTATTACCTGTATTCAACATGCTTGCTGGGCAAGTCTTATTTGTTTTCCTTTTGTGTTCATGACTGTAGCTCTCTCTGGGTGGCCCATTTACGAACAGGTTTGGATGTTAGTGACTGCCGGGAAGAATCTGTACAAATACATCATTCCCACGTCTCGCCCTGAAAATTCTCAGCTAAGAGGGTGTGGTCAAAACTGCCTTTGGTCTCCTCAGGCAGGTCCCGAGCTGTTCCTCTGCCACCCCTTTGCCAATCGCCAATTCAAAGCCTTTGTCGGCTAGCTGTTTAGAGGTTTTAATTCAATTATTTCTGCTCATTTGCTCATTGTTTAGCAAATACACACAAACACAAACGCATTCTAGCAGAACTCAAGAAATGCCATTCAAGGAGATAATAAAGCAACTCTTATCACTAACACAAAATTACATTACGGAATGGGATATTGAAATATATAATTGCCTTGTACCACGGTACGTTCAAACCATCCAATCAAAAATTAGTTTTCATGTGATTCCTCTAACCTAGAGCCATGACACAAGTCAGTTGCACCACTTGGTTCGGTTGGTACAGGATTTACACTAATCCTCAGGCCTTCACCCTTTGGTTGTGTAAATCCCATACTGACCTCCACGTCGTGGTGTAACTTATACATAATGAAGCATAATTTCTAATAAAAAAACAGATATTTCATAAACAGGACTACGTTCAAAAGCAGTGACACCAACACCTGCATGTATTTCTCAATGGCCTGTTTACCCTCCCACTTTGTTCCAGTGGAACTACGCTACAATTAGCGCTGCAAGAATTGGCCAACAGATTGGACGACGGACGTCACACAAGCTCACGACCGGAGCTCAAGATGCAACAAGTCAAGACACCAGCAGGGGAGTGTGCCTAAGAGGCAGGAAGACAGCAGTCGGATCATCTGTACAGCAAATTTGTTCCTGATGTCCATGAGATGTTCGTGTGTGTGTGTGCACATGCTGCTCCAACATTGTGTGTGTACGTGTGCTGATAGTTCATAACACACAATGGAATGTACAGGCAATTGAAACAAGGAAGGGAGGGGGGGATGTAAAAGTCGGAAAGGAGGGAACAAGGGATAAAAGAAAGAGCAAATGACATACCTTGCCAAATTATAAAGAAGTATAACAGTTATACACAACAACCGCAACAAACACCAATAAAGTATGTTACGGGTATTTACCCCCATCTTCATACCAAGTAAAACAATTAAATTAGCAGCATGCAAGTCTCCTTTTGGTGTGGCTGTACTACTGCTAACTGAGGTGCAACTAACACAACATCCCGTATACCACACACAAATATCTACCAATAATGATACAAAATCAATGGACCAAAACCACAAATAATTTGTAACTACACACCGCAAAACCAACACAGATAACTCCAAATAAAAGAAGTCTAACCTTTTAAATACCAACCCCACAGAGATTTACTTGAATGAGTGTCTTATTTACTAGTTAATTTATTTGAAAATAACATCGAGGTCTTACCTGGGTAGATTTTGGAGCAATAATCACTTCTTCGTATTCTTTGTCGAAACTAAAGCTTTTCATACTCTCGTGCAAAATGGCAATCTTCTTCTCTGTGTCCCAGCCAGACGGACTACATGGATAGAGAAAGAAAGAAATACTAACAGGTGCAAAGTCATTACCTATCAGTGCAAAGTCATTATCTATCAGTACAATGCATAAACATGACTTGCAAGACAATGGAAAGGGAATATCAACTATACCCCTACAATTAACTTAAGTTATTACCCTCAATAATTTTTTCCTTTTTCTTCTATTCTGGCAACTACCTCTTTTTATTAATACCACCACGTCAATTACTTCTCAGAACTCAAAAAAAGCATAAAACATTAGAATATGTATTCTCTCTCTCTTTCACAGGCTTTTTTTTTAACAATAAAGAATTAAAAATATTCGGTCGCCACCGGGAATCAAACATAGGACCGCTTGCTTAACGCATAATCGTTCATTGTTAAAAAAAAAAAAAAAGCCTGTGAAAGAGAGAATACATCTAATGAATAAAAGAAGGCTGAGAAAGAAATTGTAGAGCATAAAACACTTCATACATATAAAGTTAAACTCAACATTAACTTTAAAAACATCCTTCCTCTCTCTCTCTCCCACCCCACCCCACACTCTCGTTGCTAGACTCTATATTCCCTTGGACAGCTCAGTACAAACCCACTAAGACCACAGCTATGTGGCAAACATACAACTGTTTGGAAAAGACCCAAGCAATAAAACCAGCACACACAGCAAGGAAGGGCATCTTGGGCTACCACGAGAGAAAGGCACGCATGCGAGCTTCCACAACCCCCGCCCCGCCCCGCCAACTGCCTTCCAACATCCTGGATGGAAGGTTCCACCAGTCTCATTGGAACAGTTCAATATAATGTAATACTAAATTTCAAAATGACCAACTCTTAAGAGTGCAACTGATGTGGGTATGAATCCAAATTCAGACTAGACTTGACTAGAATCCAGCTGTGAGAATACAATCCTCCATGATCTTATCATTGACCATGTACAAGGAGTCCTGGACAGATCAATACAGCATGGCAACTGTTTGCAATTTATAAGGCAGCAAGTGTAATAAACACTGGCAATATGGCATGCAGTTTACCTACATTGGCACAATTTCAAGGAAAAACTCAACAGCAACAACATAGTTAAAGATTTGACAATAGGGGCAAATTGACAGATTAATAGCAAATATCATAAATTATAAACAACCTGTTGCTAAAATCCACATCCATTATTAAATTTTCCAGGAAAAAAACAACAGACACTATGTATTGCTACTGCTCTTTACCATCTATGGTCTCTCAGTCATTACACGCTCCCTTCACTTAGTATGTACACCAACCAGCCCCATCCACACCACGCCATCTGGGATCTCAATTGTATTTCCTACTCACAAACACAACTCCACATGTTTGAACATTTCCCTTTTCCTGGATGCCACAGGGAAATAGTATGAGCAATGCACACCAGGTCGAGCAAGTGCCTCCTGGTAGAACAACAAGTTATCCACAAATGTACATGTGTGAAACACATGCATGCAGACAGGCAAACATGGAATTGAAAGAATTAAGACTTGCAGTAGCAGTTGGTTTATGCTCGTGAGCACTGCATGCACCTCACACCAGCCACCAATCTTTGAGAAAAATTACGAAAAGCCCACCCACATTAAATTTTTAACAGTTCTCTCTCAAAAATTTTTTTTTTAAACAATCCAAAAATAGCTAGCTTTAAAACTATTCTGTTTGTTTATTGTGTTTCAGACAGCAAAAAAGCTACAATTTCAATTGAAAGGAACAGCAATTCACTGTTACAGCAGCAACATACGCTAACTCACCAGAACCTTCTGCATGCCACTTCACCCCACATAAATCTTATGTCATCAAGGGTACAGGGAATCACACTGGCATACCAAGAAAAATAACCACATGTAAGAAACCATTCATTCTTTAAAAAAAAATTGAAGTTCTAATTACACAGCTCATTAACTGCCTAAAGCAAATCGAATATATCAGTAGCCAGAGTATCAAATAACTTATTTCTGGTCCCTTCTGGTCACTTTCAATGCAGGCAACCCCCTAGTTTCCCAGGTGCCTATACAATAGGAGTTTCCAATGCATCCCCAGCCATTCTTTTTCCCCATTTATACTATTCTGTACACCTATCCAGAAAACCAATTATTATTATTATTTTTTACATATTATGTGACACAAAGGTCAAGATTGGTTTTAGAAGTGGGACACCCATGTTAAAACAGGTAACCTATTTGGTATTTTAAAATCTTTTTTTTCTCTCCATATTCGGTCAACCAAACAGTTATCCCTGTAACAGTATTGTACCAAATTTGCACTGTCATCACTAATCTAGTCACCTCACACACACACACACACACACACACACACACACACACACACACACACACACACACACACACACTGACTGGTCCAGTAGTAAGCCTCATTGTAACTATTGTTCACCCTATCATGAACATTTATATGGTTTGCTAGTGTAGACAAACCATAATAGTGGCCTGTATGAGGCCACAGTTATAGTTTGTCTACACTAGCAGGAAACCAATGTGATGGTTGACATTGAGCTACTACATGTTGGCCAGCATGTCATGTGACAGGTGCAGGCAAGTGTGAGTGGCACAGCTATTACTACCAACATCTGCTCCATCTGCTTGACCCCAGCCGTGTCAGCAAATGCACCGGAGTCATGTACGATATATACACTACACACTTTCTAAACACTTGACACGCACACATACATGCACACACACAAACACATGCACACATACATGCACAGACACGTACACACACAAACATATGCACACATACATGCACACACACGCACACACACACAAACACATGCACACATACATGCACAGACACGTACACACACAAACATATGCACACATACATGCACAGACACGTACACACACAAACACATACACACATACATGCACAGACACGTACACACACAAACATATGCACACATACATGCACAGACACGTACACACGCAAACACATGCACATATACATGTACACACACAAACACATGCACACATACATGCACAGACATGTACACACACAAACACATGCACACATACATGCACAGACACGTACACACACAAACATATGCACACATACACACACAAACACATGCGCACACACATGCACAGACACATACACACACAAACATATGCACACATACATGCACAGACACGTACACACACAAACACATGCACATACTGACACATACACACATGCACACACGTATACACATGCACACACACAAACACATGCACACACCGCAAATTCTCTTGCTGCCGCTAGGCGGTCGCACACCAGGCAGAGCCAGGATGCCTATGCACTAAGCAGGCACTGTGAGCCGTGCAAGCAAAGCTCCTGGAGCCGGGCTAGGAACTCGCAGGAGAACAGGCCTTTCCTCACAGCAAGTGGTGTGGGCACCTGAAGTCCCACCTGGACCATCACTGTTTCATGAGAAAAGGCCTTGAATTTGCACCCCAGCAAATACCAGGTACCCAATCACAGCTGGGTGGACTGGTGGGGCTGGCAGGCCCTGAGCCAAGGACACAACCACTATACCATACAGCCACACACACAAATACATGCATACATATACGCTACACACATATACACATGCATACATACATACACATATATATACATACACATGCATACATACATACACATATATATACATACACATGTACACATAAACATACATACACATGCACACACGCATACACATGCACACACACACACACACATAGAGAAGTGCACATCTACAACAAATCAAGTGAGGTTGAACCTCCATACAAATGGAAGAAACCCAGGACAAAGGGTTCTGCACTTTGTTTAAGTGCTGCTATATTAGAACACCTTTATTATGACAACACCTCACACCCAGCTGTGTCAAGATACACATTTAGGAAGTACCATCAGCCATTAAAAACACTTAACAACCAAATCAGGAAGACGGCAAGTAACTTTAGAAACTTACACCAGGTGGGGCACAAAGTACTTGAAAACTATTTACGAGAAAACATATTTTGTTGTGAGTAGAATTAATGGGAATTTTTTACTAAGCCAGATGACAAGAATGAGGGATCCAACTGTCTTGCTACATACATGTCACACATTCCCATGCCTCCACCGCACATTTCATTTTTGTCAGAATGTAGTTTATAAAAATTTAAGAAAAATAGAACTCTATATCAGCATTCTCATGCAGCTATCCTGTATTCAAACAGTTACAAATTACAACACAGTATGGCAAAAATGAAGAAACAAAAAGCACTTAAACTGACTAAAGGAAAAAGCAACAACAAAAACCACCATTATCTAGTACATACATACACGCTTGTTATTCTAGCCACTCCCCCTCAAGGCCACCCAATAAACCTTGAAAGTGCTACTTCACCAAATGACGCACTAGACTTCAAAAATTAGATTACTCTATTGAAAAATTAAATTAGCTGCACTTTTGAGACAACTACAGAGGAAAGTGGAGCATGGACCGATGAAATGAGATTATAAAACTGCTTTTCTCAGCGATGTCTTTATTGAGCATTGTTCGAGCACCAAGTGAAGAACTGGTAGTTCCAGACTGAGACAGTAATACGGTTTACAGTGATGTCTGCAATAATGAACAAATAGGACATCTAGCTCTTTGAAGAAATGGCTTCTTCACGCACACACACACACACACAACAGCACACACACACAAAGGCACACAGGTACTTGTACAGAAAAAGTACTTGAAAGAACACCTACACCGTACTTAAAGTATAGCCCATAAATAAGTGTACAATATGGGGTAGCAAGCTAAAACAAACATAGAAAATCATTGACCATACACATGTTTATATCATTTATTCCACAAGATGTAGTTTAATATATTTTATACAACCCAACATTACGGTTTCCCTTTTTATTAATAAACGACAATTAAGTGTCATGTCAATATTACTCCTAAAAACACTCAAACAAATCCACCCCGTCACATTCACACTCATTATCACCTCACGACCACAAGCTACATCAAACCATAGTCACAGACACATGACTACCAAGACAACAGAACACATAGAACAAAGCGGAAACATTTTAGGATCACACAAGGCACACACAAACACACACATCTGGCAAGGTCAGAGTGTACAATGAATCCATGTAACACCTCATGCTGTTAAAATACCAGTTGCTATTTGTTCCCCCTACAGAGCCCCTGGCAACTACATACTCAGTTATCTACACAGCTCAGCCTCTCTCTCTCTCACACACACAAGACATTCCAGTATAAATACTACATGCTGTACTGAGACTTGGACATCCACAAAGTATCAACTTAGCGTAACAAAGTTAGCTTTCAGTATTCAACTTAGTGGCACACAAACTCACAAACCAATTTGGATAGGAATGAGTTATGATACGGGGAATAATATTGCAAAATTTCATGCCATTACATAATTTTCTATTTTTTTTCTTCCTTATTACATCATAGGATATGAGATCCATCCCATAAAATGGTCACATGTATTACAACATGTATGCATTGGAAGTAAAAACAACAACAACAACAACAACAACAACAATAGATAGAGGGGCACATAAAACTCTCTGCAGTTAGACTGACCAAAGCGTCCAGCTAAGCGATAATTTAGATGGAGGAACTGCTTGTTTGTTTTAACTGAATACTCTATAGAAATGGGAAATAACAAATCACATCATGAGATATGGCATCACTGGTAGTCCAGTATCAGCCTGGGAAGACATATAGGTCTATTGATCTGTGATAAAACTATATTCACATATGACTAAGACCACACCTACTTCATAAAAAAAGATTGCAGATGTAGCATTACATTAATAAGACTACATATCAGCTGGATAAAATAATTAATGAAAAACCAATTTTTTTTTTGTTGTTGTTATTCTCTCCATTGCAAAGTTAAGTTTATTTTCAACCACATTACTTGATCTTCTATGCCACACTCTAAGCTGGTAGGCAATCTAGGAACAGGAATCTATAACCAGTTATTTGGTGAGCAGCTCCATAGTAGTATAAAATCTTTGGGTTTTACTAAAAATGTGTAACGTGAGTAACTGAAATCCTGGATGTGCGTGTATGTGTGATAGTCGCACCACATCTGCCGTAAATCTCCAGCTCAGTGGCCCCAGGAATCTCTGGGGAAACAAAAGGAGACATTCAGTGGAGATTCCATTCCATTGTATTCACTTGGTCGTGGTTTCCTGGGAATGCTTGGACAGTGTCAGGAGGGGATGTTTCCATTTGCTGTTACCTGTTTATTCAATTTTAGAATGGACGTCTTCAATTATACTGGAAGGGCCATTGAGTTTAAGGGTCTCTGTTTCAAAACTGTATTTTTTTATATATTATATAATTGTACTTTCACTAGTGACTAGACATTTTGACTAGCAACTAATGACTAGCAACTAATGACTAGCAACATACGTACATGAAAATGGCGTCCTTATCAATGACCCAGGCGCTCTCCTTGAACGGCATTCCGTAAGACCGATGTAACAAGTACTTGTGCATAATCTGCAGATTCTTATCGTCCTTTGTCGTCGTGTAAAATAATGAAGCTCCAACTATAATACACACATCCTATTGCTAAGGAAAACAAAAAAAAATCATTTATTTAAACAAAAAGTTCCCTCGACTAATATTGGGATTGCTACTAAGTGGGAGAACAAGAAATTAACAGAAAACTATCTCCCCCACCCCCCACACTTATCGCCACAGAAACCATGGGCTACTAAATAATGGAAATCATGTAGAAGCAATGGCATGACATGCCTTCAAAGCTTCAAACTAAACATCAGAGAAAAAGAAGAGGTTGTTAAGGATTAGTTGCCAAACAAAGTACTCCCATTTGAAATTGTTCTCTTGCACGAGTAAAAAGAGAGGAAAAGGTATAATCGGGGCAGTCCCTGGCCTTCCAAATGATGATGCAATGGGGAGGAGGGGGAAAGAACATAGCCTATCAAGTAATTAGGGAGCAGCAGGAAAGGTTACTCCCTTAGGCTCTGAAAATTCCTCCAGCACTTAATACCAAAAGAGGAGGTAGAAAAAAGAAGAAGAGAGAATCGAAAATAAGGGATGTCTTACATTGAGAGGAATGTATGACAACATGACTAAATTATAGGGGCAATTATAGGGGCACCACAGCATTTGTTTCCGCTCTTTCTGTAGATTGTAAACAAACTTTACTAATTCATTATTACCAAACACGAATGCTGGAATCACATATATTAGAGTGTTCGGTAGATGTGAAATATCCACAACTCTTTCAATTTCCTAATCTTTATTACTTTTCTAGTTTGGGGGGGGGGGGGGGGGGGGGGGAGGAGGGTAGGCACATATTTTTTTTTGCCTTCAATCGAAAGCAGAGCATTGTAACAGCTGTGGCTTAAGCAATGGAGCACTCCAGCAAGCCTACTTCCATTGCCATTCACTCTGACCATGACACTTTGCTACATTAAAAAGTCTCTTATACATAACACACATCTGGCACTCACTGCTAACCAATGGCATGCCAAAACAATCATATCTCATCCAATCAACCGGCACACCCACACACTCACCCACACCACACCAACCGATCGCTCCATCCACCACTCCCTCCTCGTTCACACCTTATCAATCATCAAAACCACCAAACAATGCAATCATAAAACAAAAAAGAGCTGGGGGAGCCGGTTGGCTCGTCCAAGTAGTGAGCAATCGTGCAGAACTCAAAAATCCCAACCCATTCAAAGATCAAACATCTGTTAAGTGCCTGCACAACGTTATGTAATCAAATTCATGAGCGGCTTTCCAAACAAAGAAAAAGACAAAGTGCAGCATCCACGATGGGGGTCCGTAACGAGCTCTTGGCAGGCTGGAACGTGGCTAGTAAATTTCATCAGTGACCACAAGGAGCCTGCAAGCATCGTGAATGTAATTAATGCATCCACTAAACAGGGGCTGGGATATTCACAGCTTTAGCTAATATTCACTACTAGATTGAGTGCTAATTAACACATGAATACCGAGCATTGCTTGGTCAAATGAATACTAAAGGAAGGCCACACAATGAGCTCTGGGGGGAGGGGGGGAGGGGAAATTCACAACAAAAAAAAAAAAAAATGGGGAAAAATGGGTGGGAAGAATATCAAATGAAAATTTGAGGATACAGTCGAGACAGAATTTCCTAACTGCTTGTTGGATAAAGTCGAAGTGTTCGTCTCTGTACCCGTGAGTCTTCTCCAGATCCACCACCGAGTCAGACTAACACACGAACACACACAGAGAACATTATATAGAGAGTAAAGAAATACACACACACGAGTACATTAATGAAAAAAGAATCATTAAGCCGTATCAGAATTTACACATCTTTCAGAACTCATGGGACTTGCTGATTTTGGCTACAACTTACCTACATATTAATATTTTAATTGTAGTAAATATCTCGTGCATGCAGTCACTAAAAAGTAGCTTGATTAAAAAATAATAATAAAACTAATGATATAATAATGGGAATTTCTGATAAGTTACGAATATTTTCTTTAATTATCCCAGGACCTAGACAACACTAGTGTATAATTTTAATTTACTTAATCTACGTGGGTGGGCTTTACTTTCTTTATTATGATATAATAGCATAGTTTGTCCTTCCAAACCTCACTACAAACAAATATAAACATACCAGCCATGTCTCCTCCTTCAACGCCAAATCTAAACAAATATATCCCACACTATGAACCTCCCCACCCACCAACCCATCCCACCCTCTCTCTCATATGTACCTTTGCACAGACGACAATAATGGGCACACCCAAATTGGAGGTGAGAGTTGTCTCGCCTAGCGGGAGGTCCACACTGCCTTCCTCCCCCATGGAAGCTACCACTGGATCATGCTTCTCCTCCGGATCCACATAGCCCTGGAACTGCCTCACCACTGGTAGACATGGAAGCAAAGGAACAGATGGGGAAGCAGATTAGATAAACTGTGAGTACTAGTTAGTCATTATTATTCCATTGTTCACTACTCCCTCATAATAATAAATTTTAACTCAAATAAGCAGTATAATTTAAATATATATAAAAATATATATAAATCCGTAAGTCTCAGAAATTTCGACACTGCCGAGTTATTTTTTGTGTCAGTGCCGAAACCTCTGGGATCTATAAACTTACACACAACATTATACCACTTATTTAAGTTAAAATATTAATTTTTTTACTACTACTAGTGTTACATAATCACTATGTAAAGACAAATTTTGCCAAGTCCAACATTGAGTGGTGCGCCTAAATTAACTTAAGGATGAAACATGAGCCAGCAAGAATATAGCTATTGATTGATTATACCAAGTTTGTCAATCCAGACAATTTTATCATTGACTCATTATTATTATTATTATTATTATTATTATTACTACTACTACTATTATTATTATATTAAGTATAACTGTGTGTATATATATAAAGCATCACCTTGGGAACATTGTTGCTATACAGGTACCCACCCTCTATAAGAAATTCAATGTGTCACTTGAAACATCTCATTGGCCACTGGTTGATGTCTTTGAAAATCATTGTCACTGTTTGTTACTTAAAACATAACCACATGTGTTGGTTTGTATGTATTGCCAGTCTTCCTACTTGGCTGCAAGTTTTATTTCTTTTATTAGCATAATATATTTACCAAATAATTACGGCATTTTAATCTCAGGGCTATTTCAAAGACAAGATAGTCTCTAGAGGGTCCAGAAAGTGTGCAGGGATTTACTATCCAGTATTTCTACTTCTAGATGCGTCCAGCTGAGGCATCTACACTAGCTGGTCACTCCGTCAGGGAATCTGTGTTAGCTTACACTCGCTAGAGTCTTAACCACACAATCAACAATGATTCAGTTTCTACTTATATAGTATGTAGTACTAGCTGCTGTGATCACAGGTCTGCTATTTGCTGGATAGTTCTGAACAATGGTTCCATGTAAAAATAATGTGCATTAAAAGAAATGTGTGGGGTAGTTTTGCATCCTCAGTAGCAGTTGCTGTGATCACCTGGTAACCTTGCAGGAACCAATCCTGGATCTATACATGAATGTAAGTCACATTTTTCAAGGCACAGAAGTCATCACTCTAAAATCCTAATACAAAACTAACTCTAGTGTCCCTGTACCCCGTAAGCTTTAAAAAAAAAAAAAAGGTCAGTTAACGCTATACTGGAACCCCATACTGACTCTAGATCCACTGACTGTAAAAAATGAGGGAGTAGATCCCTGGTATTTTCTCACTATGTATATGACCTGGTTGTATTTTACAAAATGCAGAATTTCCATCAACAGGATTCAGTGTCAAACTCAATCGAATTACTAACAGCATTAGCTTCTAATGACGTGTGGTTAACAAGTGACGAAATATTTGTTATGATAAGGTAACCCGTGACAACAGATAAAGTTTTTATGCCGTTAAGACGATGACAAAAATTGAAGTAAAAAAAATACAATGTTGCATTCGTGAATAAGTTAAAAATTAAAAACAGCAACAACAAAAACAACACTAATATTTCGTCACTTAATCCAATACACCAATAATGCCACCCAGATTGGTGTTCTAATAGAGTGCCCAAATAGAGGTTAACCAGAACAAAGAAAACACGTGAAATGCGATAGCTGTCGAGATTCCACCATGGGACTTAACACAGCTCCTCTTCATTCTCCTAACTATTCACAAACCTCCCCCCTCCCTTTCCCCCAAGCCCCACCTTCTCCTCCCTACATAACTCCATGATTCCCACCCACACATGCAGATAAATATTTTTGGCATGTTTATGATGTCTCATAAACAGGAAGCTCGAATGAAATGGAGGACTCCTGGGAAATTAGGTTGGACAGCTGAAGAGATGATGATCAGCAGTAAAACATGCAGAGTTCAGACTCAAGCTGTAAGTTAAAGACTGGATATTTAATTTAAATACTAAAGGCTAACTAAAAATATAATAATAAAATTAAAAGGAGAAAGGGCAAGTGTGTATGAAGAAGTTTGACCTTAACTGAAACCTATCCGAAGTAACTTTATCTTTATAAAGCTGATATACAAGCATCTAGAAGGTATTAAAGTTACACATATCCTCTTCGTTCCACATTGAATGGAACGCGTGCTTTCATTAGAGCTACTTTGACTCCAAATCCACTGCATGCACTTCAAACCTTACAGCGACCAATGAAACCATATGCTAACATGCACAATGACCTGGGCTTGTCTTTTTGCCTTATCTTCTGACATAATGCTATTTTCATAATTTATATTAATATAATATTTACATTATTGCCTCCACTCCCAGACTCAACAGCCATGCATGACAATGTGGGCTTGTTTGGGCGGGGAACAGGTACGGCAGATAAATATTGATTCTTGTTTACGAACACTCTCTAACGTGTGATTCAAGGTGCAATCTTACGTATATTTACATCTACAATAGCTAGTCTAGTATATTACCATACACGATACTAGTTACCCACATGTCTTCATCCTTCCTTATAAACAACAACAACCTTCATCATCATTATCATCATCATCATCATCATCATCATCATCATCATCATCATCATCATCATCTTCATCATTACCACCACCACCATACTCCTCAACAAAAAGTTTGGCACATTAAAGGTGCTTAAATAGTCCAATACAATTGCATCTTTCAGTATTTGGGAGGCCACCGGCTTCGAGATCTGTTGGTGATGATTATGATGACAGACTGACTGACAAATAAAATGAGAACTTTAACCCTTTCACGCATGCATGCTGAGGGTTACTAATAGCAACAAAAACACTAAGAAAAAAAAAAAAAAAAAAAAAAAAAAAAAGCCTAAAGCAATCTACCGCAATATCTTAATACAAGTACTACTTTCACGTACAACCACAACGATGAAGCATCTATATATCTATGTATGTTGAGAAGGCAATGGGGCAGACCAGAGTGCAAGTAGGCAAACAGGCCAGGCATGTAGGCAGGCAGATCTGTGCCAACCCGTGGGTCCGTGGTGAACAATAGTACCACAAGCCCCACACACACTCGGCTAGTCCCACTCAGGTAGCAATGAAGTGACGCTGCTTGGCAAGTAAGAGCTGGAAGACCTGGTGTGCGAGGCTGCTAGCTAACACACAAGCAAACACCGGCTAGCAGACGGGGAGTGAGCCAGAGGGAGGACAATGGCAATGAGAAGACATAAAGACACGGAGGGACTCAACACAAACCAGTACCAAAACTTTAACAACAATAGTGGGTGTGTTAATAAACCACATCACATTCCAAAATTAGCAGGGGGGGGGGAGTTAAAGAAGAAGCCAGATTATCACTTCAGGAGTGTACTGATGTTAGCCTAAACATGTACTTGCTGTTGGAGACGCCATGGGATGGTGCACACTGGAATACAGTGATAATTATTTTTTTTAATGAAGTGGCTGGAAAGATCAGGGAAAAGAAGTAAAAACATGAAAAAGAGAATAGAATGTGAAAGCAAAAAAGGATTTAGGAAAATTATGTTTGGTAAAATGAAGAGACTTACAAAAAAGTAAGACAATACGAAAGATTGCTGGTCGCCAGCTATTCTTTTACTCGGCACCAAAACTTGCCTCTCTGCCTCCTTCACCCTTTTCTTCCTTCTTGCCCCGCCCCATTCATTTCCACCAAGGCACCCCACTCCACTGGCCCTTGGTTACGCAGCGTTCTCCTCCACAACCAACTTCATAGCACGGCAACAACCAGTCAGAAACAAGAAGTTCGTTCCAGCCATACTCAACGATCTGATATGTCTCACACCTCCTTACTTTACCCCCCCCCCCCCCCCCCCCCCCATGTTTCAATTGTCAACAAAAAATAATACATAACTGAGACTGATTGTTTGTCTGCACCGAGGCCACTGAATTTTACAATGAACACCAAACAAGGGTTGCCTCTGATGTAACAATAAAACAAGAAGCTGTCAGACTGACGCAACGTAAGACACTATTAGGTTCCAGAATTCTGGACTTACCAAGAAATTTGATTAGCAACGGAAAGCAAGAAGCCTTGCAGTGTCAGAAATGTAACAAATTATGACTTCAAGTGGTAGAAGATTATTACACTTACGTACAAATACCTATGAATGACTTGTGAAGAAATTTTTTAAAAAATATTATTTTTCAAGGTTGATTAAAAACAACAACAACTATGTAACAGAACAGACATACACTCTATGCACATTCACATAAACATCATGTACTCATAAACACACATTATTCTATATACACACACTTTTTCTACACACAAACATATGCATTGCTTTCTTTCTCCTTTCATGCATGATAACTTGACTGTTATCCCCAGACAATACCGTGACTTGTTTTATTACCAACTTTATCAACATCAGAAAGAGAAGGGGGGGGAGAGGGGAGGAGGTATTGTGATCATTAGTATGTCTACATCTCACAGTGTATGACAAATATTAGAACAGATGGCTGTGAGCTCTCCCTCACTCTTGGAAAGCTGTATGCTCCCCCATGTACGTTACATAGCACGGCAAGGCATGGTGCAAACACCTCACACGTTCAACAAGGTGATGACAAAAAATACAATAACAATAATAATAATAATAATAATAAAATAAAAATAAAAAATAAAAATAAATAAAAAAGGGAAGTAAGCCCATACTAATGAGAATGGGAAGTTACTTCTGCTGAGAGGATAACTAAGAATTAACCTCTTCATGTCTCCAGCCACTCAACTGCTAAGACTTCCCAACTAACCATAATTGGATAGCCAACGATAGTGGTGGAACAAAAAGAACAATTTCCTCTTCCTTCCAAAATTCTGAGACTCATTTTTAAGTTAACCACATCTAAAAAAAAAAGAAAAAAAAAAGCAACCTACTGATTCATCTGCTGTTGGAAACCAAACCTAAGAAGTTATCAGAACTGCTCAGAAATGAGTAATGCTGAGAAGTAATATAAGACGGACGTTCCACCTACTATTGGTTTCAATCCTAACAACTGAGAATTTGTAGAGATTCTTAATATTTAGTACTAGGCAACAACGACAACACACACACACACACACACACACACACCTAATCCCAGCAACGGAGAAGCCCAGAGTGGAACGAGCATAGCGACGCATTAAAGTTAACACTATGGTAACTCATTGACAAGTGACAATGAAGGCAAACTATTTAAAAGTAAGCTAAAATTAGCTGTTTAGAGTATATCTCATGCTAACAGAAAATAGTGTGCTCCGTTAGCACTTCATAGAGTGTCAAAAATATTGAGGAGGTTTAAATTAGTGGGGTAGAGATGGCAAAAATCAGAGTAATACAATGATTGAAAAATTCATTAGAGCCTTCTGGAAAATATTAAAGCCTACATCAACATTAATATCTTTTATGTCCCACCTGGACAAAATCAATTGAAATAAACAGTACAAATACCAAATTCAGTTTAAAAAAAAAAATCAACATTTTTTTTTTACTAAACTGTTCACAGTACAATAAGCCATTCACCATGTCCACAACCTCTGCAGCTACAATCCACCTGACTTTGACTGACAAACAGGATATGTTTAATATCTGTCCATGAACAAACAGAAGACATTAACTGAGCACAGCAGCAACACTTGCTATACAAGGCTAGGCCAAGCCAAGCCAGAGAGACCCCAACGAGTGCTTGTAGAAAGGAAAGCTCTACACTAGAGCAGTTGTATAGGCTCCAGAAGGATTCACACATTCTTGTATTTTTCCTTCTTTTTTCCCCGTTTTTTTTTTTTTTTTTTTTGACATTCTCTCCACCACTACTTCCACTGATCTGAATGGACACATATGCGGATGTCACATCATCAGCTATCAATCCCTCCATTAAGCAAGTCATTCACCCAGACAAACCAACCAGGAAGATCTTAGAGAAGGAGGGGGGGGGGGGGGGAAGGAGAATATTGAGACATTCAAGTTTTGAAATCATGACCCTCCACTTTCCATCAATCAAAATAATCCCCCTGAATTATTTCGGTTTTGTTTTGCGTGGTTTTGTGGGTTTCACCTCTTCCACTATGCAATTGCAAGGACTTTCCCCGGGTACTTATTTCAGCCGACTAGCCACAGGGGTCACTACATTGTAACAATGGTTACTACCAAAGTGGGAAACCACACACAATTAAACTCCAGTGTAGCAGTAGCAGTAGTAGTAGTAGTAGTAGAGTCGTGAAAACTGGACACCAACCCACCACCCGTAGGCAAATCAAAAATGTTGTGCTAAATCACTTATAGTACTGTATACACATATATATTGTATATTAGAGTAAGGGCCAGTCAGTACAAGAAATGTCTCTACAAAGACTCCATTCATTATAAAAGCTTCCTCTTGCTCTCTGGCAAGACTAGAACAATGTAGCAGACAAAAGTGCATGCTAGTTAACATCAAATTACATGTGCCCTAACTTCCCTGTATATCCAGCTGCAAAACTTTACAAAACAAATTCAAGAATGGAGAATAAAAAATATAATTTCTTAACAGAAAACTGATTTATAACACCGCATAAACGTTCTTAATATTCCATTCCTCCATTCCAGGTCCCCCCTACCGCCTACTCTTCCATGCTGTCACTGTCACATCCTCTGTCACATGTCACACATACTTGCCACCCTGAGGTCATCCAGGGACCAAAGAGCCCAGTAGACCTTCTTAAACAAACTCTTCTACAAATATCCACAAGCCACCAATAGCTAAGAAAACCTTCTGTAGACTAATTCAATACTGAGACATCCGTGTTTATCTTGGCAGCTAACGGAGGAGTACTTTATCCTAATTTACTTTTTCCAGACCTGGTCAGACCAGTTTAACCAGTAGGATCAAGACCAACAAGGAAACGAATAATGTATACAACCTTTAATACTAGAAAAGGGTTGACAACTTAATAATCTTACCAAGTGAATGGGAAATGGGGAGGGGAATGGAGTGGATCATAAGGGCAACTTATTTTGTACAGAAAAAATTCTCACCAAAAATGCTGCCAAACCTCAGCATCTCGATACAAAAAAAAATAATAATAATAAAAATAATAAAAAAAAATAAAAAAATAAAATAAAAAACCACACACACACACACTAATTACAGTTCAGACAGAATCAACTGGAGAGTGTGTACATTTTCATGTTGTCCATCTAGAGTTAATAAAAGCCAGCAATATACCACACTGTCTCAAAACAAATTCTCCTAGCTGCTTGGAATAAACCTCTGAGCTTACTAGCAGCAAAAGTTGATCACAAGTGATCAGAAGATCATGTGACAATGGTGCGATTTTAAGAATCACAAAAAAGTTTAACATCCTCTGCCAGATCCCTCTCCTTATTTAACAACCAAACAAATAATAAAATCTGGTAAGTGAACATGTTTATACTAAGTACAAGTTTGATGCCACTTTTAGCAGCAGGACAGCCACTCTATTATACAAAACAACCAAGTGAAGGAGTCAGCTAATGACAGGATGATCAATACAGCCCTCACACACATGTGCGGTGAGGGTAATTATAAAAGGAACCGGGTACATCCTGGACTGAAACCAGCCGCCAGCTGTAGGCACTAAAAATCACACATATTTAATACCCCTCCCAAAATACCACGTTTGTAACGCCCCACACTGCTAGCCCCATCAACAAATAACAGGTAATGAAATTGACATAATGAACAACTCCAGCAAAAACGTTCTAGACATCCTCACAAAATGGCAGTACAATGACATACACCATGACTTTCACTAAGTAACTCTAACAGAATGAAACAAATTTCTTCAAAAAGTCATACCACTACGGAGCCAATGCATTAAAATTCTTACCGGCTTAAATTAATTGACTGATAACCATTAAATCTAATGCAATTTTATGTCCTATAAACTATAACAATCAAAGAAAAGCTTCAAATTCCACACATAGCAAATATTACACTATCATATTATTACTTCAGCAGCAATAGCCTCGAATACTTGTCTCTTTTTCATTAAGGGCTGACTGTTTAAAAACATGATAATATATCTACAGTACAAAATAGAGGGAAATAAAATTATTTGCCACCAACAAATATCAACAAAGCTTTCCATATCCACCTCCTAATCCGGCCCTCACACGACCATGTTTCCAATGCCAGCAAATAAGTCATTCATTAAATCAGCAGATGCTGAATGCACAAACTTCCACCAAGACTCCTTAAAGAACTGCATGGGAATGTTTCTCGTCAGTCACAAAGCTAATTGCTTTTTGACACAACAATTTAGGCACTTGAAATGGAAAGAATTTCCTACTGGTAGAATTTATTTCCTCAAGTAAGGGAGATTCGAGTCACAGTTCTTGGACAAGATATTGCTGAAACCCTATAATTAACTCCTTTTTCACACCACAGAAACCAAATACAGTAACTGAATTATCCGCCACTCAACAACAGTTCGTTGTGACGACCATGCCTGTACATTTACATGTAATATACAATGTGCCTGTCAAAGCACATGCATCTTTATACATGTAATGCACATATGCTCAACATGCAACATGGCACATCACATACAATGGAATAATAAGACCACTTTCTTTCCCTGCACTGCTTCTGGCAGCATGGCTGTAGTGGAGTACGAAATTATATATTTCCCAGTGGCTTTACTTTTACATGTAGCATTCAATTTGTTCAAATTAAGTACTAGTCACTTGTCACTTAACATTTTAAACAAACTCCGATTACGACTGCTCTATCACGACTGCTCTATCGTGCTTTCTTTTCTTTAAAACAAAACAAAACAAAAACTCTAGATTGAGAACTTGCCACTTCCAAGAATTACAAGACCCTCCCACAAGGCACCTTGAGGGACGACCAGTTGTCCGTTCAAAGACGTTACTGTCCAATTATCTGCCATTGACGCCCGGAGAGTCTTGTGACACTGGCCGAACAAAAGAACAGAGCGAAATCACTCAAACAACACCACAAAGAAAGCTGGACAAGGCCAAGCCAACCTGCTACACCCCATTCACTATTCAAAACTGAGAAGGAGCTACACAATGTGGACTATCAGACACTTTCTTTGTAAACTAGGGCTTGAAAACAAAGAGTAATGCATGGCCTTGTGCCCACCGAACAAGGCATAATTGTTATATCTTGATGAACGCTTCATTAAAAAACCATGATAAGTATGTTTCGTTTTTTTTATTAAGATTTTAATTAAAACATTTACGTGAGTCATGCTATGAAAAAAAAAAAAAAAAAAACAACAAAAAAACAACAACGACTAGTATGAAACTTCATGTTGATGCATCAAATGCCTGCTGAAATTTTTATTGTAATGAACTTATTTATTTGATCCATTAGTCCGTCAGCTAGCCTAACATTAAAAAACAACATCTATTCTCTGATAAAAAGTCATACATTTTTCAATGTCTTAAAGTTTTCTATACTCTTCGTACAAGTGGCCTTGTTTTATAGAGAACATGCAGTTACATGCACAGCCAGACTCCATCTGAAACTAAAACTGCAATATTGGACCATCTCCTGAACAACATCAAAACAACCTCAATAAATTCAAAATATTTCCGGCAGGCATACTTAAATCTAAAAATTATAGAAATAGTGATAAATTCCACTTACTCAACAAAAGTGAAATAAATAAATGAGGTCCAGATGCCATGACTGCTACTAAGCTATAGCAACAACAGACATTTCCTCACAGTGGAATTCCACCTATGTCCACTTATCCTTTAACCCACCCGCAGTTAGCAAGCACCCCCCTCTCTCTCTCTCTGTCATCTTTAAAGAGCAAGCGAGGATTATTAGCTACAGTGTGGAGTAGCACAGATCAGAAAAATGCACCAATAGTCACAGTAAGCATAATATTAGCGGTCACATATTACACAAGGCACTTATTGTAGGAGGAAGATAAAAGCATTGCAATAGAATTAACAAACATAAGTCAACACAAATGCTGTTCAGTATTTTTTTTTTAACTAGACTTTTTTATTTACAAAAGATATATCATTTAAGACAAAGGTATACTTTACTTTAAAACATTATAAAAAGTATACAGCTAATGTGTCAATATAACAATACACACAAAAAAATTCTTCCAAGCAACCTACCAATTCTATATAAGTTAATAGATTCTAATAGTTCTCATGAATTACTCCGATTTCCTATGATAACCAAACCTTCACGGACAACTCGGCTTCCCAAGGTCAGCAAAAACATTACCAGTTTTAAAAGGTACAAACTGCCACAAATTACAGTACAATAAAACATGCGAGTACAACCATCTAGTTGTATGTAGCAGCTAGTATCCTATTGCACACACTGCAGACTCCTCTCTCATTCAATCTTACAGCTGACAGGATATCTCCTTCACTACAACGCAACTTTAACTGCTTTTAATGAACTGAAACAGCATTAGCTTGGATTCCAATCAGCAGAGCCATGTACACCTCATCTGTGCCACTACATACCCCACTTTAGTTTATTGAATATCACCATGTTTATGTGGGCAATAACGTTTGATCGTATTTATCACCTTGCCACCATTACCTTGCTTGGTACTATAGTAATTTTAAATATTTCTGAATGTCAAGTTTGAAATGCTTACATTAGTCCCTAATTCTAACATTAAACAATGAGGAGTTATAAATTGAGAATCACTTTACTCTCATTCTCTGAGTGGGTGGATTAATTCTTGTATCCACACAGCCAACTCACTGCATTATGTACATCCTTCCTACCATGAAATGGGATGTGATCAAACCACAACCAAATTACCAACAAGCAAACTGAAAAAAAAAATATACTTCCTTCTGACCCATAAAAGGCAAGCCAAGTTAAAAAATAGTACAACAGATTCTAGAAGAAGACATGAGAAAATCCACCATGATTCTGAGAATACTTGTATCGGAAACATCAAACTAGAATTAACTAGCATGAAAGGTTATTCTTTCTTGGACCATTGTCAACTACATGACAGGTAGTAGCAAGTGTAATGCAATATGAAATACTTAACACCCCTGGATTGCTGGTTTCCTTTCCCCACAGACAAAAAGAATAATAAAGACATAACTATAATAATAACAACAACAATAACAATAAATAATAAATAAATCACAAAATAATAAATACATCAAATAAATTTATTAAATAAAGAAAGAAAGAAATATCAAGCACACACAGAAAACACTAAGACACACAACATGAACACACACGTAAAAAAGAACTGCCTCAGGGAGAGATTCTACAGAGACTGTCTCCATCCATGACTCCATCTCCATTGTATCGCCAGACTTCTGAGCACAATTCTACCCATTCCACTGCAGCTTTGTCGGTGCAAATATCGACCGGTTGCTTGGCGCCGTCGGAGTAAGGAAAAGAGAAATTCATCCACAGGTACTTCAGAACAAAGCACTATTGATTGCTCATTGCTATTAGCTAAAACTTCATGGCACTCAAGTCTGAACCATCTGACACTTTCAGATGAAATACACAAAAACTTCAATCACTAGGATACCATCACAATAACTTCAATCACTAGGATACCATCACAATAAAACGTACAAACTGCTCCATTCTGAGCACAAATAGGAATTTTATTACTTCATACAAGTCAAGTTCTGTATTTACTGCACTCTCTCTCTCTCTCTCTCTACATAACAGGACAACTGAAGAGAACAAGTCATTAATAGATGATATAAATACACTCACTGGATGACAGTCGCTGGCCATCCCATTGGTGACACAAACAAGAACAGAATATCGTTCTTTTATTAGTGTCGTGTTTTAAACCACCATGATGCCAATAAATATTATATTAAGAATTCATCCAAACATCTTCATACTATTTGGATACAAAAATTCACGTTTAAAAAAAAAAGTAATTTTTTAGACTGAATTAAGTTTTCAAAACAAGTGGAGTAAATAGCTACCTGAAAATATACTCGCTATTTAAAATCAATGACTTGATCTTTACTAGTAACCCTTACTAAAAGTAATGCACCCAATAACCAAGAAGAGGTTGGTTTTAAATGTTTTTATAAAAAATAACTTTAATTATTACTAATTATAATAACAAAATAATATGATCTACAGAAAAAAACAACAACTACCTATGTATTCCACTTACATACATACCAACACACACATACTTATTCACACCCACCACCACTCCCCAAAACACCATCTCCATAACCACCACACCCACATACACCCACACAACATCCACCACTGCCCATAATATAGAGCCCTCAAGTACTTACATGCATTCCTCATCTCAGAGTATGCCTTGGGCTCGATCTTGAGGCAGTCGATGTGTTTGCGGAGAACGTCCGCCCATCGCTCCAGAGACTCCGGGATGGCCCACGGTTGAGACATGTCCACCACCAGCATCACTGTCGTGTGCATGATGGAGTTCTTGTTGAGGGCAAAGGGCAGCAGAGAGCTGTGCCATACCACCCCATCCAGGATCCACACACTCATACGGTCAATTAAATCTAAGAGAAGAAGAGAAGGAAAGAAGAGGTGAGGAAGTGGAAAAGGAAATGAGAAGGAAGGGGGAAGAGAGAAAGGAGAGGTGCAAGGAGAGGAAAGTGTCAATGTTGAGGGGTGGGGGAGGGGGGAGGGGAGCAGGAGAAGATGAAAGGTGGGTGAGAAAAGTAGAAAGAAGCATTGGTTGAAAAAAGAAGGGAGAAGAATCATTAAAAACCCTAACATTAGGCACACATCTAATGATCTCCCTCAATTCCCAATAACTCACTCCTACCAGAACCATCTGCCCCAACCTTTCTGGGTGTACTCCTATGGGACAACTGACAGGTGTTTGAAAACATACCCTAGTCACCCTCTCCAGCCAAAACCAGTACAAATCCAATTAATGAAGTATTCACTTCTCAAGAACAGGTTGCAAAAAGGCTCCTACAAAATAACTACAATAGCCCAAATCGGATTACAATTTATCTAACATGATAGCAATTAGAACCCAGATATACCTTGACCCAACCTCCCCTCTCTCCCTCTACCGATTGCATTACACATGTAATGTGTAAACAGTAACAAGGAAATTCCAGCGGAACAAAATTTAATCTACACAGTACACATCAAGTCAGCGCGCACACACACATTCACATTCCAGCATATACTAATTTAAATAGTTTAATAAAAAATAAAAAAATTAAAAAAATTAAAAAAATTTAAAAAAAAAGGAAAAAGAAAAACACATCTGCTCAAGGTAGCACAATTGAGATAATTTGCATCATTATACTTATAAACGAAATTAAATCCTCACTTACAGAAATGTGCGGCCATAAATATCGTGTTTAAAAATGTACAACAAGTTAAATCATGCCAGTATGACCCTGGTCTGACATGAAAGGAAAAACGGAGACAGGATTTTAAATCGCAGGCTTTCAACGCATTCTTCTAAAATAGGCCAATCAACAGAAGCAAAACTTGAGCACCATAATCCTGACTCATGCCCTTAAGCAAAATAACTCGGCAAGACATAACGTGGACTTCCACTGGGTCAAAGACAAAACCAGAGGATGACCAAGCTAATGTAGGTTCCCAGCGAGAGGGGTTGCTAGGCAGGGCAAGTGCCATTGGTCCATTTAACTCCAACGCCAGGATCCAAGAAGGGACCGAGATAGCTACAAAGAAGAAATAGTCCCACCGCTTAAAAATAAATCACAACAGATGCCATATGATGCAGCCTACTAAGCCTAGCAACTGGTTGTCAAGTCACTTAAGAGAGATAGTATACACATTCATTACTAAAATAACAGAAATGTTACAAGAGAATCAATAGAAACCCAATATTAAAATAATAAAAATTAAAAAAAGATACGGGGACAAATTTCACTTTTAAAAAATACCGAAATGATTGCTTGAATTTTACAGAGTAGGGGGAAAGGAAAATATAAACAATTACTTTAATACGGTTTTTGTTTTGAAATTTTTCAGAAAAAGCAGTAACTGATCATAGGCATTCACTGTAATGGACATTGTATTTAAAATAGACACAATGCATTTCCAGTGAGTCTCAAGGGCAGTCAGGACTGTTACACCATACTTGTGCAAAACCTCAGACACATCAGCCGGGTCTTTATCCACTTGATCTTCAAAACCACCAAGGGTCTGTTCTTACTGGACCCTAATCACTGCGACCACCCTCATAAGGTGCCACTTCTAAAGCTGGACTTCACTACATCATACCTGCAACTTGATATACAGCAAGGTGAAAGTTGAGCCAATCATAATTTGTATGTCTGGAAGAGAAGAAAAGAGTCCTCTTTACATCTGTATGCAGGTATTCAATCACTCATGCCGAAACAAACAGGAAACGAACATTTCGTTTAGGCTCCCCTTCCCGGAGAATACCCGGGAAATAATGTCTACAACGTCTTCAGGCTAGACTAAGATGGCATTGAATAGACACACACATACACAGTCTCTTAAAAAATAAAATTTAAAAAAAGCAAGCAAGCTAAGGATGGTCCTCTAGTATCACCAATCAGTCCGTTATTCAAAAAGAAGACTACAAACGAAAGAAGTAACACACGATGACAATCCATTTCACACCTCACCACACTTGAAGCTAAATTCACGAGCAGCTCAGCCCAGACCCTCCCATAAAGACTTAATCATCCGTACCATCCCCCAAAAGCTCTTCCGACCTACCTTCCTATAGACAGAACATCGGTAATTTTTTTTTTTTAATTCTTCGCCAAGACTATTTTGGCACCAAAGCTGCTACCGATTACACCCCATTCAGACAAAATTGAACACCCTTGAAAGACAACTCCTGTCTTCTGAATCCGACATTTCTGACGAAATATTAAGATGGAAACTGAAACTGGTGCCAAAGTGATAATCAAGCCTCACACACCCTGGGCAAGCATTTCATCTCTGGCTTCCCATTAGATGCAGTTCCTAACCCATTTCCCGCAATTCAACTGCTATTATATATATATATTTTATGTATATATATGACCTTTCCTTCAAGGCTTAATCAATTAGGCTGAAGGAAATACCTTTATTTATGGATTCTTTGGTATGTTTTTCCATACGTTAAGCAGTACCTCGTCACTTCAGCCCCACCCCTCAAACCTAACACCTCCAAAGGTTACATTGCCCACCGGGATCACATCCCAACCACCCCACCCACACACATTCCGCGAGATTCTTGAATTCGCAATTCAAGCCAGCGGGGCAAGCTGACTTCATAAAAGTCCTGTTTATCAACATGGACTTCCTGGTGCCCAATCTTGAACATGCCTCTTTACATCAACACAACTCTCTCTCTCTCTCTCGTTTCTCTGATTGTGCGGCTGCGATTTCTTTCACAACTGAAATGAATATGAAAATATTTCCATTTAAACAAAGCGACTTTCTAAGGCATAATCACAAACTTTGAGATCACAACAAAAGATGCCTTGTGTGATACATAAACAAGAACAAGCTTAACATAGACAAAAAAAAAATCACAATTAAACTAGGCAGCACAAACCACCTACAGTAAACCTCTCGTATACTTCATGCCATGCTACAGAACTACTGACCCAACACTTAAAATATGTTAAGTTCATATTATACCACGGAATGGTTGCAGCGACTTAATTAATTAGTTCTTTGTCCTGTCGCACACACATATATATACATATATATCAAAATTTTGTAATCACATAGCAACGTGATGTGAACATGTATTATTGGAGTTAGCGTTCCAGATTAAATAGGTGCTAAAAAACAACTGGCATTAGTTCTCATTGTGGTGGAAAAATAAACAATTGGTAGTCTCTAACAAGTGTGCTTGCAATCTACGAATAAAAGCAGAAAGATGAGGAATAATGAAAGACAAACAAATAGTATTTTCCTGAATTTGAATTCAATACACATGCCTGGATATATGTAATAATAAACTTTATAAACCTAAAAATGCCTAAAATTTAGTGCCCATCAGTAATTCTGAAGGAAATGGAGAAAAGAAACATGCTACTGCTCCAGTATATTAAGTGTTACCTAAACTGTAGCTACCATGACTATCTCATTTAAATCCAAACTGCTGCACTGGTTAAACAGACTCCCATGTCTTCCCATCTGACCCAGTACAAGGCTATCGTTCAATGCAAGAATACACACATCTATCCTTCAATGCAGGGATACAATGCCATCAATACTACATCAGACTAGCTCTCCCTCTCTCTCTCCACTCAGTGTCTAATTGAATAAGACACACAACACATCTCCTGAACATGGACTGGACAAGGTGTACATGAGTACAACAAAACTGGTGCATCGAGTAATGGGCAATAATTGATGGGGGCCACCAACGATGGATACCAAGTACTCTGAGACACTGCGTGAAACACAATACAACACAAGTGCCACTGCCCTCACTGGCTCACTGATCACGTCATTACATGTACCTCTCTGATAGTATTATCGGTATGCCATTACAATAAACAAGTTTGAGTAGTTTCGAAGTTTTCCCAAAAAGTTGGGAGGTCATCTGTTCCATCCCACAAACTACAACATTGGTGACACAAACAATGCAACACATTCACACGGTACGACAACCAAATTAACTTCACTTGGTTTCATCTCAGACACGGCTTACGCACTTGCTCTTTCGCCTCTGCCACTTCCTGTCTTCCTCCATTATTTTCTTGTTGGACTAACACTCAAATTAAAAAGGAAGGTAAACCTATTCGTGGACAATACTATAGGCAGTCCATTACTAACTTAGTTGAACATTAAAACCTCAATTGGTTAGAAATTAATCCTGTGACAGATCGATACAATTGCCCTTCCCAGTTAAAACACACACACTCGCAACTTATAATACGCACCATCAGTTTCTTCATCTTGGACATCAATGTACCGATACTCCAGACCACACCCATTGAGAGCACGACTCCCCTGTGCCTTGGTCTTAGATATCTGACACAGTTTATCCACCAGTGTAGACTTTCCAGAGTTGATGTCACCTGTAATGTCGTAGCATAAGAGAGATTGCAACAAGTGAAAAGAAACAACATGTATTGTTTCAAATACATTCCAGGGGTTCGTTTAGGAATGAATCTGGGGGGGGGGGGGGGGGGGGGGGGGGGCAAGACTGAGCTTTCACTATCTTAAGGGGGTCACAACTTTCATACATAATTAAGATGGTAGAGAACTTCTATTTAATCATTTGCAATCACCTTCATCATTCACATTTTAACTTTTCTTTTTGCTTACAAAAGTAAATTATTTCAAGGGGGGGGGGGGGTGATCGCCCTTCCTGCCCCCCCTAAATGAACCCCTGCATTCCATTAAAAGCACTAATTCGTTGACTAATCAGTATGGGAGGGGGCTTTCTGCCACACCTTCTCTACTGTATATCTCTTATCACTACTATAGACCAACTGACAGAACTTTCGCCCCTTACACCGGCAGGCTGCCAGCCCTACAGTAACAGGTTTAGACCACAATTTTTCTATAACAACTTGAATTGATGCTGAAACACAAGTTGCATGGCTCCAAGCTATTATAATTCGATTACACCTTCATTATTTGGTAACTACATTCTGGTGCTCATCAGAATTGCAAGATAACATGGATCCAATGGTCCTATAGATATTACATTCAGACTTTATGCCTTCCAACACAGCATCCTTTCCATGAAAAATACATGTACAATATACTCTAATTGTGACCGTCTACGGGAAAATCGGGCACAACGCGGCATGCGTAGACATCGCAAAAAGATCGATTTAGTTCTTAAAATTGTATTAAATATGCCTAACGAAGGGAACGGTTAGGCGATATATAGCGGGAATGGCTAAAGCTACGGCGATAAAACTTGGAGAGCTTAATATCTACTTGCCGAGGAGTCTGTAAGTGCAAAAAAAAAAAATTTTCGTCGGGGCCGCGTTGTGCCCGATTTTCCTGTAGACGGTCACAATTATTGCTGTTCAACTCAATAAAAACAGCTTCAGATCTTGCACCTCATCACTAAATGCCATGTGATTGGTATTTAAAATTCCTTTAGTCTAGACTCCTCCCAAAAATGTGGGATTCATTTTTCTTATTGTATTGTTCATATCCTTTAGTTTAGACTCCTTCCTATACATCTATGTTAAAATGTGGGATTCATTTTTCTTATTGTATTTACCGAAGTTTTGTTCACACTCAAGGGCCTATTCACCATTACTTAGACAATGTAACAGTCAAGATAAGGTTACTGAAGTCTTCACTCACCTAGAACAAGAAGGGTCTTTGTCAACTGAGGCCTATTCCTAGCACTGGATGCAGCCACGTCGTTTAATATTTCCGACCTATAACAATATTAAATGAACTCCGTAATAATAAGGGCTTGTCAGGCTTCATTTATCTAATACATCAACTGAAAAACATCTCACTCAGCGGTAACAAGTTTATCCCGTCATAGAGGCCTCAAATTTCTTGGATAAACGTACCAAAGGTTTTGTTCTTTCTCTTCTCCGTTCTGTTTATCTTGGTCAGTCGCCATCTTTACCCGGGGTATGGTGGGCACCAACTCACGCGCAGTCATCGCGCGTCACCTAATTTGCCCCGCCCACCCTTTTCGCAAAAGTTACACTAGACTTCTGCTGAAATCATACAAATTTTTGACCCAACCCTTTCCACTGAGATCATATTATATCTACAGCAGCGTTGCTGCCTAGTTCTCTTTTCATAGTCTTGCATTTTGTCTTAGTTTTTGTAATAGTGTTGTTGTTGTTTTGTATACTACTGAGCGTTATCATCGATCAGGTAAAGTTAGTTACATAGCCTAAGGGGTAAAACAAAAGTGATTTCTTATTTTGAATTTATTTACTCCTCCTCATGCAAGTCGAGTGTAAACGTATTTAGAGATTATTTTTTTGTGTGTGTATGTACAGATAGCTATGCCAACTGTATTGTCATAGAGAATCGGAATTTTCGAAGCTCTATAGGACTACAGCTAAGTGAGAAGAAGGGAGGAGCAGAATGTCTTTCGCGAAAGGCTCGAGCAGCCCTCTAATGACCATCAAGAACGAGCTTCTCCACGGAGCGGTGGTGAAGGGCGACCTTCCGACAGTGAGGCGTCTGCTCGACCGCCACAAGGCGGACATCAATACCAAGAATTCAAATGGCCTGAGCATGCTGCAAATAGCGCTGCTGAACGGACACTCGAAACTGTCCGAGTATCTCATCCAGAAAGGCGCCGATATTCACGCGACGGACGAAGAAGGATGCAACGCATTACACGACGCTGCCCTGAAAGGGGAAATAGCTATTGTGAGGAAGCTCATATCCAAAGGGTTGAGTCCTCTCCTGGCAACCAGTAAGGGAGAGCTGGTCATTGATTTGGCTACAAACATCCAAATTGAGAAGATGGTGTGTGAGGAAATGTTCAGAGCTGGGGAGGAAAGATTGGCCAGGGAATACTTTGTCTTTCTAGGCCTTGAAAGAGAAATGACTGGAAACCTTGACACCAGGCTACACACACCTCGCGGCTGCCACTCCCATTTCCCCTCGAGGGCAATACATGTTCACCCAGCCCAACGGTCACCGCAACTGCGCGCATCTTCACCTAGGCTCGAAGGAAAGAACCCAGCTGTGAAGACTCTATTTCAGGTCTCCAAGAACGAACCTACTCACTCAGCTCGGGTGCACCCAAGCGTAGCAAGCGCTGAGTCAGCATACAAGATGCCACGACCAATTTGTGATGAGCCTAATTGTCTTAAGACCGAACTTGGCAAGGGTCCCAATTGTGGTAGTGGAAACCAAAACAATGTCGGAGATGCGGAAGTCTTACAGATTCCTGGCCGCACTAAAGTATATAAAGACCCATCAGCAAGAGGAGACCAGGATGAGAAACTAGTCGAGCCTCTCAAAGACAGTACAAGCATCGTGAATAACAGTCAGCCTGATATCCCAGCCACTGGTGGCAATAACCTACCTGCTGTGAATCGGGTCCCCAATTACCCAACGAGCGGTAAATCATCCGGAAAATTGATCCAGATCCCATCCCGTGAATCCAATCAAGGTAGCTGTAATTCGATCTCTCGGGAGGCCAAGGCTATAAAATCACTGTTCCACCACAACAGTTTCCAGTTACAGATTGGCCTAGCGCTGCAATCCAAGAGCACGGGAAGCAGTCTCGACAATCAAGAAGATCCCAGTGATCTAGTCTCTAGTCTTCCTACCTTCAGCAGTCCAACTGTTGTCACTCGCAGACAGAAGTCCCTCACAGTTCCTGGCTACTCACTCAGGAGTAATAAATCTAGCTTGCAGCAAAAGCGACCTCGCACTTTGCAAAAAAGTGTCAGTTTTGCAGATTTTCCAATGACCCGTAGTAAAGCTATGTTTGTTGGTCAGCCTTCCACCAGAAGCAACTCAGTTCCTCGTGATTGCTGCGAGGAAGATGTTGCCACTCAGAAAGTTTCCACATCCACTGCCTCTCCTTCTAACAGCAGCAACTCTGGTAGGTCTCACTCCACCCTGATGGATCACAGGCTCAGCCTGCCCACGGATATCTACGATCACTTCATCAAGAGGCAGGAGTCTGGCAGGAAAAGTTTCAAGTCGTGTGGTGAGATTGATACCCTCTTGGATGCTGGCATAAGAGCTCTCAGTATGAAGCCAAGGAAGTCTATCATTGCCCCACCAAAGAGAAGGACCACTTTAGCAGACATCGGAAGATCAGACAACAGACGGCGCAGTGTGACTTTTCAACCGGAAGTACTGCTGCAAGAGATTGTGACGGACGGCGACATCAAGGCCGTAAGCGAGATCTTAGAATCAGGTATGATCTCAGACGTGAACAAGATGAGTCCTTCTGGCCTGACGGCCCTCCATCAAAGTGCCATTGACGGGAACCTCGAGTGTGCCAAAGCTTTGGTAGAGAAAGGTGCCAACGTCAATTGCACCGACTGCGAAAGCTGGACGCCGCTCCACGCGGCTGTCATGAACGAGTGCACGGACTTTGTGCGTTTCTTGCTCGCGTCTGGCGCCAACCTGGCACTCAAGAACGACGCCGGGGAGACAGCTTACGAAATGGCCAAGAGTCGACCGATCAGAAAGATGCTCTTGCACGCCATGAATGGTAAGGCCATCGACTCCAACGACTTCTCTGACGGTGAATATTCTGGAGAGGAAGAAGAGGAGTACAGCCACGCAGAGTCCGAGTCAGACGACGATACGGAAGGTGATGGATCTGGTTTATTTGAAGCCTCAACCGAGGAAAAGAAGTCACTCAAGGAAAGATTGGGACTCACTCACAACTCTGCTCTCAACAACAGCTCTCCCTCTCCTGACTTGGACAGTGTCTTCTCATCATCTTCCCAGTCTCAGGTCCAATTCCCCAGTCGAGAGCGGGAACTGACCGATAGCACGTCCTCATACGGTTCCCTGTTTGAACCCGAGGCGGAAGACAAGAAGACGAAAATTCTCGCAAAGCAATCCGTGGTGACAAAGATGGTGGAGAGTGATACTGATAAGATATCCGAGTCTGGTATAAGCACTATGGAGGGATCCAGCGACTGCAGTCACAGAAGTCGTGTTTTGTCTTCTGAAGACGACGAGATATCACTGGACAGCGACTTGGACCCGGACTCCTTCGACTACAAGTTCCAGGAAGCTTGCCTCTACTGTGACGTGGACAGGCTTCTGAAGCTGACAAAGCACAAGAAGGAGATAGACATTGACAGGGTGAACCGAACCTCCGGGATCACTGCTCTCCATCACAGCGTCCTCGAAGAGAACTTTGCCCTCGTCCAGCACTTGGTGAAGGATTTTGCCGCAGACGTTCACGCAATAGACATTGACGGCTGGACACCGCTCCACGCTGCCAGTGCGGTGGGAAACATCCAGATTGCTCAGTTCCTTCTAGACAGAGGGGCAAAGGCTTCCTGTCTGAACAACCAATGTGAACTTCCAGTTGATGTGGCTGAGGATGAAGCCATGGAAAAACTCTTGAAAAAATTCATGTCACTGAAAAGGTGATTTTCTTTTTAGTTTTTTTTTTTGTATCATATTCTCTATTTGCACTTCTTGGCATTGCATTTCTTTTAGCTCTCTTATTATTATTTCTTCATTCCCCCCCCCCATCCCATCCCCCCGTGTGAATGAAAATGTTTGTTCATATTGGCACACTTTATTTTTATTTATGTGTACAGCACAGTCAATTATCACTGGTTCTGCTTATCCTATGAAAATTTAAAACAAATTTAAAACAAATTGAATCGAAGTTGATTTAAAAAAACTATAAGTACGACATTAAAATATTATTACAATCCAGTCATCTGATTATGAAGCGATCAATATCACAGAACACTATGCAGTTCGATGGCAAGCTCGTTAATGAAGTGTCGAGTTTGTGTAGCTGACTTGATTCTCTGTAATCACTTTAAACAGCCCTCCATGAGCTGGTATTTCAATTAAATTACAAATTCACCTTTTCCAGTTGGCTTAGAGTGCTGTTGAACACAAGCCGAGTGGAGGTGTGTGCTAGCTAGTGTCAACAGCTTCTGCCGGAATGCAACGCTGTTCAAACTCGACGGGTACCTCCCAAATACCCATCACCAAAAGGTAATGGATCGAACCCAGGCATGCAGATGTGCACCTGCCGGACAAGCACCATGTTCCCAATAGTCGATTTAAAGTATAGTGCAATGTTTGTTATTTCATCAGGTATCTTCCAAGAGAATATGAAGAACTTGTATCATTACCCGCACCGTACCAAGTTTAAATCAATCAATCAGTCTCAAGTCCAAATACACGCACACATATACACATACAAAACAAACAAACAAAAAACTTGGTCTAAATTTTTTATTTCAGATCTTTCTCCTAAATTTACCAATATGTCACGAAATACAATTATTATTAACAGATGTTCGTAGTTCCTTCAATGGCCTTTTCCTGTTGTAAACAGTCCACATAAGGTCACAACTCCTTCCATTGTTAATTCAACTCACACACACACATTCACTAATTAATAATATTGTGAAGTATGCAATAAGTAATTCAGTCCTTTTAAAAATAGTCATCACACGAGGTAATGTTACAATTACATATGTTCTCATGTTCATTCTAGTATTAGCAACTAGCAATGAATATTGCAGTACATTCTCTTTGAGTCACAAGACTTAAGAGATACCACACGCGATGATGGCTAGCAGAGCTGCAAACAAGTATGAAACCTTTCTGCAGGAGCTGTAATATTTATTTTGTTGTTTTTTTTTTTTAAATATGGCCAATATTTTCGAGTTCAGCTGCTTGTTTGGAAGGACATCACTAACGATGATCCCAATACGGCATTGACCTTATTAAAATTGACTCCCACATTTGCTCCCCCGCCCCACACCTCATTCTCTCTCTCTCCCTGTATCTGCAACTCATCCATTAGAGTGAGAACAGACCTCTAAGTGGTTATCGTAGTTGCCAGCAAACATTCCTAATTAGCCTATCATAATTTGCTCCATCCTTTTAGAAGAGCATCCCCTACTGCCTGCTGGAACTCTGCTGAGGTGACGATGTATGAAGCAGTCAGCGAGAAGAGATGCAATCACGACCCCATGTGTGTGTGTGTGTGTGCGTGCATCGCTGCATGCCCATGTCATTGTTAAAAAACAACAACAACAACAAACAATTCCCGTCAGCTTAATATATGCACTTGGTAGAGAAAATAACTGCATAAGTCGGGCAGTTCATTAATGTAGTTATATAGAATATGGACATTTAATAGTCATGTTACTGTGTGCTCTTACCACCATTGCCTATACATCGATCCCCTCACCCCTTTAATTAGATGGCCTGCGAGATTTGATGTCTATTCGGAACTTGATTGTGCACATTGCAGAATATTCAAATTAGGCATAGTGAAAGGAATACAAACTACTGTAATGCCTAACTCAGTTGGGAACCTTTAGACACTAGTTTGAATAAACATACATGTCTGCACGTGCAGGATTCCTTGTGTGTGTGTGTGTGTGTGTGAGTATGTGTATGTGTGTGTGTGTGTGTGTGTGAGCATGTGCTGTGTGCGAAGTGATAATAATATATACTAAGGACCAGTTTGATATAGATAATTTCTCGGTCGGATCACAATGAGCTGTGAACCTTTAAAGAATGACCACGATAAACACACACATATTTGTATGTATATTACAATATTCAAAGAAAGTCACTCGTGTGTTAATACTTTGGATCTTTAATGATAAAAAGAAAGAGAGAAATTGTATGCCAGCTGGCTCCAGAACCTCCTCCTGGTTGTTCCTTTATCTCTTGTGCTCGTGCCAACCCTCTCCCTCCAGCTGTTTGCTTGCTGCTGTAGTTAATCCAGTTCTGCGCCCAATAAGGGGCAAAAAAGCCGTCTGGATTAACGGTTGCCATGTTTCAGCAAACATGTGACAGGGACTATTTGAATCACAATAGCTATAACCTTGAGCTCATATCCGTTTGCAAATTAACGAGGGGGGGATACTGCCATTCATTACTAAGTTTGTCACAATGGTAGAATCTACAAACTGAAAGTAAAGTGAATTGCTTCCATGGGCTACAAACCTGCACAGTAGTAAATGGCCAATTTATATATCCAACGACAGAGAAAGTTCAAAGCACATAACAGTAAAAATTAATAATAATAATAATAATAAAATAGTAATAATAATAGTAGTAGTAGTAATAGTAGTAATCATCATAATCATCATCATAATAATAATCATTATAATATGGTAACAATATCTATTAATATATCTAACACAGTAAATATATTATGACTTTTATCCTAAGTTGATTCAAGACTGGGTGGAGGACTCATTTCATCCACCTCTTCTTAAAATAATTGATTTATTTAAGATCTTCCTTTTATGAAAAAAAATTAATAACAGATCTTATTCCACATGCTGTCAGTTGCTATGTAAACGACATGCCCCCTTCTCTCAAAATCACATTTACATTCCAGTTGACTCGCACCTAAACAAACACATCGTTAAGTTCACCTTATTATTCATTTACGAGGTGAGAAACCACTTCCAGTAGACCACCAATGCAGTGTGTCATATTTCTACATCTCTTTCGCTCTACGATTCTAGTTCCTAGAAATTAGAAATCAAACTTAGCAAGAAAATATAAAATCACTGAGTAGGAAGTTCAGGATATCGCCTTTCAAGTTAACTCAGTGGTCAGAACAACAGTTGTCCTAGTAATGCGGCAATCAAAATCACAGAGGAACTGGGGTCACCAGCACGGTCACCTCGGGGGCATGCCAAACTGGTAAAGTTCAAGACTTTATTATACGGAGTATCCCGGGAAAAGTGTGAGCAGTGGTGAAGTGTGCACCACATACAGAGGCATCGCTTTCTGTTTGGAAAGGAAGTGTGCTCATTCAACAGGACATGACACCTAATGCTTGCACTCGACTGATCTATTCTCGTGCTAAGCTCACAAAGGCTTCTCTTGCCCTAGCCTTATCAAATTAGCAGGGTACAAAAGTTAATGAGCTTTCCCAGGAAGGTTCTCAAAAGGAGTGTAATAATTACTGATGATGTATTAATGGATATCTTTTTTTTCTTCTTCAACACAGGAAAGCGTACATTCCATAAAATAAGTATATAGAACTTAGTGTTGGCGTGACAAATGGTTTCGTGGAATGGTAGAAGGATTTTACCCAGAGGTGCCACTCCACTTCAGTGGCAAGACATGTGCAGAAACTTACTGGCAAATTACAAAACTCCACCTCCAATTGGGTAATAGGAAATCAACATTTCTAATAGAGCTCAATTGTCACACAAACTGCTGCATAAAACATTCTTCAAATTTAATGATTGCTTAAACACAATCAATTAAGACTGTAACAACAAAAAGTCTATATAGGAAAATCCTTCTAAATTAGGGAAAGTAGTACCTAATAATTTTTAACTATGGGCTATAAACCAGTTCACCCTGATATTGGTAAGTGCTGTAAAAACTCTCAGTACATGAAAGGATTTGACATCAAGTGACTGTAAAGCCCGTGTTAAATCAACCGTCCATTATATTCTTACTTAGTTAGATAACCGAAGAACCGAAACAAAAACAAATTTACTGCACGATGAAGCTGCAAAAAACCCAGAATAGCCGACAGGTCTCCTACTCGTGAACTACATGGCATGTATAGTGATAGACCGTGCTACTCACCCGCCCACTGGGAGAAGGGGCCGGAGACTCTCGGACTCCAACCATGCTGCCATCAAAGGATGTCTAGGAGGAACAGTTTCCATGAAAGCAGAATTCATGGAAGTGTGAGATTGAGTTGTTGAAGAGAGGAAGGGGCTGGGTGAAGGACGAAGAGTTAAGGAAAGTGCTCCTTGTCATATGGGTTAAAAGACTAGTACTATTGGGGGGGGGAGGGGGGCGGTAATAGCGTTATGGCACAGTGATTTCATTTTTATTGCTTGATGGATTTAGACCATCATCTATCTAACTAGAATCCCAAAATTAATCAGTTGATAACATCCAAACAGTTTGACGAAATGCATACGTATCTATATACATAAAAACAACAACAACAACAACATAAAAGTAACTTATATACCCTTGCCTTCCCCCTCCCCCTCACCGAACCCCATTGCGCTCGCTCCATTGTTCCTAAATGGCATGTGAAATATTCTTAAAGATCCTTTTACTGCACATGTGCAAATTAAACCTGTTGTTGCTAAACAAAAGGGGAAAATAAGTAATGGATTTACTTTCGAATTCTGGCCTGGTAGCTAGCCAGTTGCCATGGATAGTTGCTGGTCAGTAAACAGAATAGCAAGCACCTCTTGCAAGTCTTATGTAACTTGTGCACCTCAAGCTGAAGACTTGGCATAAAGAGCAGCTGCTCATGTGCCTCCAGGCATATGAGCAGTGCATTGCTTTAGAATTAAATAAAAGCCGACTTTGTCTTTTACTGTACCAGGTTTTGTCTCAATATTCACTAAAATTATCTAGCAGTGAATCTTATCTAATCCGACACAACTACTTCTGATGTTCGTCATATTATAATAATGTTAGGTATCTCACAGTCCTTTGAAGCTCTTCCCTAAAGAGACAACAACTCTGTTTGAACTTTCCCTATTTTAGGCTGCCTCTAATTCATTATAATGTATGCTTTGAAGGAATCCTAACAATTGCCTTTTTTCTTTGTCCAATAAGTTTAAAAAACTTGACCGGTTTCTTTGCTGGCTTCTGTTTTTCACTAAGGAGACATTTTGAAAATAAAAGTCTGCCTCCTCAGTCATAAAGCTTCTCGCCTCCAGATAAAGAGACTGCTGGCTGGTACCAAAGAACGCTCCTACACGATCTGCAATAAAAACGCAATTACAAAATGAAGTGCTTGAAAAGAAAGATCCAAGGCTGTCATTGGAGTGTACCGCAACATTGCAGGAAAGGAGGTCTTGATGTGTCCGTTCAAATAGACGGCAGAATCCTCACGGTCATTGTAATGTGACTCGTTTGTCTAGTCTAGTCAAACCAGTTACAACAAAGTAGAATGACAGGAATGCCGAGATGATGACAATTTAAGGAAAAAAGAAAAAGTTAACAACCACTGAAAAAGATTCTGGGAATGAGTCAAAACATCGGATTAAGTGGTCGTAAATACGGAGGGAGGGGGAACTGTTACTATTAGTATTTTAGCCGAGAATGACTGAAATGATGATAGCTAATTCTAGTGATGATTAAAACGTGTTGTCTCGAGTTCAATCTTGCAACCATTTTAAAATAGTTCTCAACAACAATAATAAACCAAGCTGCACTTTAATGAAGGAAGAAAAAAAAGTGACAGCAAATGAAGTCAAAACGAGGACTCGCTGGATTGTGGAAGAGGTGTGGCTTACAGAACTGAGAGAAATGAACTCTGTAATCATTACGCAATAAATAATTAGTGTACGGTAATAGACACATCACTAGCTGGTTTCCATTTCACTGAATAGCACCAAACCGCTCTTTTAAATGTTATTCAAAGTCCACCACCATCTGGCGCCATGAAAGAAGGGGAACTAAATCCCTATTCCTTACTTCAGTATGGCAGGCCTTGACCCAATGTCACAAACACTGCTGCCACATGATTTGATGCATAGACTTCATAAGTACAATAAACCCAACAGCTGTGGGTGCAAACCATTCTATTGTTCCAAAGCGGGCCTAATCAGGGCGACATTTAAAGTGCCACTTAACCTTTACGACCTTTGGAAAGCTACCAGCTTGTACTTGGCCCCCAATATCTACCAGCTCCTCCACGGTCTGAGCACAACACCGCGATCTAGCTTTTGATGATGTAACCCTCACTAATCTACCGGTATTTTGATTACGTTCTCTCCCTCAGATTGCCAGAGACTTTTATGGGGGGTCTAGCTAGGGCTCGGCTTCAACAAAAGATCTTGGGGTGTCTCCAGTCTGCTCAGCTGTAAGTGTATACATCTGATGCTACGCACCTGTTGGTGTGCAGTATTAGAATTAAGAGGTCTAGCCCGTCATTCTCAGCTATCAATTTACAATTCTCTCCTTCATTATGGTTTCAAATTATTTTGAAAACATACAATATATAACTAGTACGCACACAAGAAAGCAGCTAGCATTAAATACAGGTGTACTGGAGAGGATAATTTGCAGGAAACCTTTGAGACAACACATTACAAATTTTTATTATTATGAAGGAAGGGGGGAGGGGGGAAGAAGCGTTGATATCATTAATTTACACATTGTTACCTAGATAATTCATACCTAGATAATTCATACCAGAAAGGTTACTTATAATTTGTATGTATTCTGTAGTGCACACTCTACACTTAGAAACCACAACAAACACTAGCTAGTTATAATGGCTCTCAACTCCCTCACAATGAACTGTTTGAAGTGTAAATTCATACAATCTAACCTCCCCTCCCTCCTCCTCCCACCTACAGCTACAAGAAAATCGAATTTTATACAATGAAATCACAATTTCTGAAAACCCAGGCCAAATGATTTCAAGTTGACTCAAGCAACTAGTAACAAGCAGCTGAAATACAGCTGTTATAAGTGATATTTTTTCACTTATATTTCATTTTATTGAATCCCCCCCCCCCCCCCCCCCCCCTTGGGATATATAGTTAATACGCAAACATCTAAGTTGTTTCCTATTTCAGATGCGTTGCTAATTCCACAGGTTTTTGTTTTCAGCATCGAAATTTATATCACAACTGATGAAGCATCCACGAACACAAAATGTTTTGTTCACTAATTTTCAAAATAATGATTATGCTATTATTATGTCTAAAAGGTTTGTAAGAAATAAGCAGCTGACAATTCTACACCCCCGCCCCAGACACGATAGATTATAACTCAATACACAGCAACAAATAAATCAACACTTTATTGCGAAATAACGAAGCAGTGAATGTTGGCATTATAGTTATGTTTATTACCATATGAAAAGATAAATTTACTCAGTAGAGAAATATTGCTATTTAGTATTCATTCAAATACTTGAATTTATTGTTGGAAATAAAAAAAGATTAATATAACACTCAAAAACACACTCACAAAGCATCATTACAGATAAATGAACAGAAGTGTAAGCAGCTGGGAGTGACCCAACCCATTCATGGTGGTGTGCACTAAATAGATAAGTCCATTATATATGCCAGTTCAAATTGAATACTGTCATAACAGGTAATGTTGGAAAAGGGAAAAAATAATAGAAAAGAAAGTGAATGCAACCAATATTATAAAATTTCATTTTATGATATATAAAAAACAACAAACAAAAAAAGAAAATAATAATTATTAATAAAATAAATATCTATAGATTAGAGATAAATTGTGTGATCTACCAAAAAAAAAAAATTACACAGTTTTTTTTTTCTTTCCGTTTTGAATGTTTGGTAAGGGGAAGAATTGTTACAAGGATTCATTACTGCTATTACCAGTCGAACCTGCATCGTCAGCACTCACAGAGTCAATAGGTATCGGTGGGCTGGCGTAGGAAGACACTTCCAACTTCTCAATCTTCAAGTTGGTAAACTCATTATCCTCAGCGCCCCCGGAATCATCCTCCCCTCCGATACCGACATTCTTGTCATCAATCTCAGCATCATCATCATCGTCATCTTCCTTTTTACCAGACGCGCCGCCATTGAGTGCTGCATCGTCATTGCCTGAGACAGCAGCAGTCGTGTCGTCATGCTGATAGGAGGGTTGCAGCAGAGGGCCGATGTCAAGGTCAAGGTACTCTGAGGCGTCCTGGTACTCCGAACTTGTGTGGGACTCCGACCGCATCCTCTGAGCATACCACTGCTGAGACACGCCCATTAGCCTGAGGGGAAGACAAAATAATAAATAAATAAATAAATAAAATAATAAATAATAAAATAATAAATAAATAAAATAATAAATAAATAAAGGTCATTTTATGTTAGTTTGACACAAGCAATACATCACAGATAACACACAAAATATTTATTTAGATTAAACTTAGATTGAATCGCTGTATAAAAGAAGACCGTAACCGATTATTAACACTATAAGGCAAACTTGTAACTTCAACAACTTACTTGCGTGTTTCAGGGATTTCCCCTCCTGCGAAGAATTTTACGTCTCTGTCTGCATCGTGCTGGAGACACTCCAGAGTAATCTGGAGGCTCTCAAGGGAGAAAGTACCGTTGCGATCACTCTGAAAGTACGCTAAACAACAACAACAACAACAATACTAATGAACAAAACAACACAAAATAAACTTTGGGAGTTGTTAAATTTTTGTTTTTGTTTTTACAGCAGCACAGAAATGCTCTAAAAGTTTCAACCCCCCCCCCCCCCCAATTATCAGGGTTTCCTTGTATTTTTCTTCTCCTCACCACAGTTCATGATGGAGTCCTTGAAGAGCTTCGCGATGGCAATCCTCACGTTGGGGACTTTGTCTCTGGCCAGTTGAAGCAATGTGGGCAGACACTCGCTGGCAAACAACTCACACGTGATGTACTGGTGGCTGAGAAACGTGTCACACTGCTTCACAAACCTGACGTACAACAACAAGGGCAATTACATGATGATGATTATGATAATATTATAATAACGATAATGAGTGCAATTCTTCCTAGCATCAAAAAATAAAAAATAAAAAAAAATAAAAAAATAAATTAAAAAAAAAGGGAAAGGGGACATCTAGACTACATGGAGTTTATTACAACCTTTTACCCATCCCTTAGCTTACTGTTTTGAAAGTTGAAAATAAAATGGGCAGTAGGGTTGGTTTTAAAAGAAAGAGTATATCAGAAATTGTCAGATTACTCTCCCTATTTTTTTAAAAGTGTTTTTTGGACTCTATCAAACTTTAAGGCAGTTAAGTTAACTTGTTGTAAAACACAATGGCCTACAGCATACAAGTAAGCATGGTGACGATAATATTGATGATTTAAAGAATTGGGAGGTAATATTAGAGCAGACATTCATTGAGCTGCATTGGTCCGCCATTTTATCTCTCACACACTGGCAGATGCAGCTACTCCTTAAAAATAATAGAGCAATTTACATACCACCAAGCTGTAAGAAGTGAGAATCCACATGCACATATCTCGCTCTCCACAATGCTGTCATGGTAAAGTAAAGAGACTCCACACTGTTTTGGGAGCTATCCTCTCCCAACTAAACTCGCCAATTTAACGCCTGTTTAACTCCCATTTAGAATCTAAGTGGGGATTAAAGACTTGTTTTCAATCAAGGCAGTAGTGCCTTGCTATTCAGCAGAACCACGGCGACTTTCTAAGACGGGATGCCGTGGCAGATGATGTTTTAATCCAGCTCAGACAGCTGCCCTTACAAAGGAAACAAACTGAAATAGAATAGCTCCTACTGCTTTACTCAATAATTACACGGAACATAAGAGATCCTTCTCTGGTGGTTTTTGTGACAAATTACTCAGAAATATCAGATCAAAGTAAGTCTCCTCAAAGCTGCCTTCCTCCATTGTGAAAATGTGCCAACTATATATATAAACAGAGCCTGAATGGAGGAGAGGGGGAGCATTTTCTCGGAAGGGGCAACATGTTACCTTCCTGGTACGTGAATTGGCAGGGAAAGAGGTGAGAGAATCCTGTACACAACCTCCATGTTGTGATACAATGACAGGACACTAGCCAAAACCTGATGAAAAGACCCAAGAACCTAAACTTTCTTACTATAAAGTTATGATGATACTGTTGGAGGGAGACAGGAGGAGGAGGGAATAAAAAAATAAAAATAAAAAATTAATTAAATAATAAAAAATTAATTAAAAAATAAATAAATAAAAGTTTTCAAGCTCAGTGCTGTAATTTTGGGTTGCAGCATAACAACATACTACACACAGCATGCAAACATTAAGGGGAGGGGGGAAGCTCAGAATTTTGGGGGAGAAGCTTTCCCCCACCCTCCCCACTAGATAGACACCTCACAGCTACATTCGTTCATTCCTCTGTGTTACAGTTCCAAAGAAAATCAAACAATGTAATATTGAAACACAAAACTTTACAGACAAGCTTAATAAGATTATTACAATACAGCATGATAGACGATTGATAGGCTCAGTGTACACTCCAGAAGTCCATTAACTCTGTTGGTCCCCGACGCCATCCAAGACAAGCTAAGACACGAGCACAGACATGAAGATGGCCTGAATAGGGAACAATGACACTGGCTGGACAAGCAATTACTAACTGCCTCTCTTCAAGTATCAGTCAAAACAACTTCAAAGGAATATCACGGAGAGCGTGCCACTGTTGCAAACACCACTACGATGATGACAATAATAATACTAATAATAGCAAATTTTCTCATCCCAACAGCCATTATTATGATAATCGAACACTCAGCCCGATGTTTCCACTTCTTGCAGAAGTCCTCTTCAGGGGTCAAGAGGACTTTGTCAAGAGGACTTTGGCAAGAAGTCGAAACGTCGGGTTAAGTTTTAATTCACACAATATTGGCTGTTAGGACGAGAAAATTTGCTATTATTATAATTATTTCAGCCGAGAATGACTGAATCATCGAAACAATAATACTACAATAATAATAATAGCATAATTATAATTAAACCATTAATGATGTAATAAAACAAAATCAAAAGCAACAACAACAACAACAACAACAACATCCAAACAAATTCCCTAATCAACTGGTACAATCCTTCCATAATTTTTTCCTTCCTCTGAGAGCATCCCAAGAAAACCAAGGATATAATAAAACCTCCAAAACCACACGTAATTTCACTCCAATAAACACTCACAGCCAGTAAGATCTACATCATATGCATACACCAGACGTACAGTCACTATGGCTTCCATTGATACAAGATGAGATATACAACTCCAAATGGCACGGGCAATTGCATGCCAGTCATTAAGGCCATGACCAAATGCCACCGCACAACACGGGTGGAATTAATGGGCCTTGAAACACCCGTGATTGCTAGATACGACGAAATTAGGAAATTGATGCATGGAATTAGGAAAATTAATTAGACGGATTAGGCTAATTGGTAATCACCGCGAAGTCAAAATTTGGTATGAAGTTGTTTTCTGATGCTACCATAGCAATCGTTGTAGTACAACAAACCCACACATGACTTTCAAGTAAACACTAAACACAAATGGCTAGGAAGAGAAGTCAGAGCAGTATAGCAAGGTAAAACCCCTAGTATAGCAAGGTAAAAAACCCTATAATTCTAGCTTTCAGGCTAGTGTAGATAGATAGATAGAGAGATAAGTATATCATGCCTCGAGCAGTCAATCATGAAGAGTAACTTCATCCTTCATCTAATGAATTCCACAAGGACAGAAGAATGATGCCCATTATCAAGAAGGGGTATTGTATAGAGAATGCTTCATCTGGTGGTATAAGTACCACTGCTACCAAATATATAAAAAAAAGTACCTCCAAACATTTTCATATTTCATTCTAATCAGAGTTGACCACCATCGAAGGGGAACAGGAAATATGAAGTGTACAAGCATGCATAAAAAACAATCTGTTTAGGGTTCCACTCGGCAAACGTGATCACAAACCGCCACATGCTAACACGGGAACTCTGACATGAACTAATCTACCAAAGCCGACCTCCATATGCAGCTCCTCCAACAACCACCGCCCAAACACAGGCTGGGTGGAATGCCGTGGAATGCCGGGAAATTGCCGGGAAATTGGCAGGAACCACTAACAACATGCCCATACATTTCCTAAAACAATACACAGAATACGGACACTCTCACTTCCTTCTTAGAGGATGCACACACTTCACCAAGAATGGACGCAAACTAGATCCTACAACGTCAGATACCCGAGAATAACAGAATGGCTATGTACATGCATGCATACATTGGCAAAACACTCGTTGTCACTCAGTTTTTGTTTATCTTTAATGGGAGTTTGCTGTTTACTGTATTTCTCCCCCAAATTGGAATAATGCAAATGTTGTAGAGATAGCACGACCTGGCTGTGTCAGCTTCAAAGGGTTCAAATGCTAATGAATAAAAGGGATTGCATTAGAGAATTGCATTCCGATCATGGCTGGGTGCAGGTAGAGAGTGAGATACCGCCGGGTAAGCAATTCTGAAGTGATGCCGCAAAAAAAAAAAAAAAAAAAAAAAAAAAAAAAAAGGCCCCAGGATGGATGAAATATGACCACAGGCTAGTCAACCCTATCACATGTCCCGTTGACTGCCTTGACTACCTACACATTGCTATGATACGAGACAAGGTGCTAAGTGAATTGGTAATACATTGCTATGATACGAGACAAGGTGCTAAGTGAATTGGTAATGCAGATAGCGAACACTGGTTCACGATTCGTAGAAGTGACAGGCGTAAAACAAGGGGGGAGGGGCAAAGTTGATAATAGCGGAAGCGCATGACATAGATAATATTATCAAAGCAATTTCAAGAATCAAAATGAACGCAATGAAAAATTAAAATACTTCACTGCTCAAGTGCACTTGATGAGATTCTCGCAGTGAGAGAGAGAGTGAGGTAAAGGGTTAGATAATATTACTTGGTATTTTGGTATTTGTAGTTTCCTTTGCCTCATCAATATTTTTTTTTGTATGGTGAGTAGACCACAACAGGAATAAACAACAACAACAACAACTACAACAACAACAACGAATTACCAAGCTGCACGGGTTGTGGTTATTGACAACTTACATGAGTCTCTGGAGCCAGCTGGAGCTGTGAGTGAGAGATGAGCGCAGCTGATGGAGGACGGAAATACACTTCTCTATGTTATTCAACTTCTGGATTAGTGACCCAATCTGAATAAAGTAAAGATAATCACATGAACTAGAAGAAAACAAACAAAATTTAATAAATTGTTTGCTTTTTATTATCATTTTGTAATTGCATGATCTTTAGCCTTGCCAGCACTCCATTCTTATTGCACTGTTTAGCTTTTATCATTTTTATTGTTCATTTACTCCTAGTCATTGGGTCACTTCACATTAAAATGAAGATTTTGTCAAAAAATAATAATAATAAATAAATAAAAAATAAATAAATCAATAATCAATAAATAGAAATAAAAAAGGAAGAAAAAAAGAAAGGAAAAAAAACCACAATTATAATTAAGTACCCCATTGTTTTTTTCTTGTGTATGTGCATGTGTGTGTGTGTGTGCACTCACTAAAAGGTTGGCCGAGTTTCTAACTTCTGCTACTTTGTCCTTGGAGAGAAGCAGCGCCACTGGGTAGAAGTGGTCATACAGGAACCTCCAGTCAAACATGTCTGACAAGCGCAGCAGCTGCCTGCAACAGAACGAAACTAAACATAAACTCCACAACACAGCAGCGTATTAGATAACTCATTTACAACATACCCACCACTCCAAACACTACAATTACGTTCTTTACTCATTTTAAATTTATTTATTTATTTTTCTACAGTACTTCACACCTTCATTATGCCGGTATGAACATCTTTTTTTACTTTTCTTTTTTTTAACGAATAAGCAGAAAACGCAAATAACGGTATTAGCATGCGTAAACTTCTTCACAGATACAAAACAAACAAGGTCAACTCAAGAGAGGAGCTTTGATGTGGTGGCAGGGAGGAGTGGAGATCAGCCCTCCAGCACCTCAGGCTTCAAACTTCATGTTCAATAACGCAACCTCTGCCAACGGCCACTTAACGATCACAAACAAGCCAACGGACCCTCGCAAGGTAAATGACGCGGCAAGTGTGAGTTCAAGCATGTTGGTGACTTGTTCGTTCACAATAGCAAAAAGGAGACCCTCCCCCCCCCTCCCCCATACCCCTAGGGCAAGTTGTATTGACTGCCTTAAAAGGACAGGTTTCTTTTGTGTCTCCCCTTCATAGCCTATCATTCCTAATGTCACTAAAAGAGGTTCCTGAGCCAAATTATAAATCAGGGAACTCCTCCAGTCTGGCATATAGAAGCTATAGCCCAGTAGTGCTTGGAGCTGACACCAGTAGAGCAGATGGAGCCACATCTTCTTCATAAGATAAGACCAAAAGTTAGAATTGAATAGAGATTTTATGGTTAATGTTGCTCACGACACTGCAGCCAGAGAGCTCACGACACTGCAGCCAGAGAGCTGCACGATTCACAATTCTTGCGATCAAATACTCAATCACAACACATATTAATACAATGCGTGTGTGTGTGTATGTGTGCGTGCATTCGTATATTCAGACATAGAAAATAGCTTAAAACAAACAAACACAAAAATACTTTAAAGGCACTGGCACTAGAGATGTACCGATAGAGGATTCAACTGATATACAGATAACCGATATTCTATCTAGAATCAAGGCTGATACTGATATTCTATCTAGAATCAAGGCTGATACTGATATTCTATCTAGAATCAAGGCTGATACTGATATTCTATCTAGAATCAAGGCTGATACTGATATTTTATCTAGAATCAAGGCCGATACTGATATTCTATCTAGAATCAAGGCTGATACTGATATTCTATCTAGAATCAAGGCCGATACTGATATTCTATCTAGAATCAAGGCTGATACTGATATTCTATCTAGAATCAAGGCCGATACTGATATTCTATCTAGAATCAAGGCTGATACTGATATTCTATCTAGAATCAAGGCTGATACTGATATTCTATCTAGAATCAAGGCCGATACTGATATTCTATCTAGAATCAAGGCCGATACTGATATTCTATCTAGAATCAAGGCCGATACTGATATTCTATCTAGAATCAAGGCTGATACTGATATTCTATCTAGAATCAAGGCCGATACTGATATTCTATCTAGAATCAAGGCTGATACTGATATTCTATCTAGAATCAAGGCCGATACTGATAACTGATAGATATTTGACTAATAATTGGAAATATTTTATTACAGGAATTATTGATGAATAGATTTTAGTACATCCGTTTTTTATAGGTGTATATAACTTCCGCTCTTTCATTTGACAACCTCTTCTAAACCTTAGTTATCCGGTTATTCATCGTCTAATAGAAGAACTCAATTATTGTCAGCATTAACATGATGCTACAAAATGTCATTTTATCTAATTATATCAGCACGTCTAGGAGACCAACAACCCAATACCAACAATGAAAAACTCAGCAGATAAGCTGATACATTATCAGTACATCTCTAACTGGCACTTTAATCTTCAAGTACAACAGTTTGATGTCCCTTTCATAGATCATAAAGCAGCTGCTCAATGAGACCTGCTATTGACCCTTAGTATAAGTACATTCACACATGATGATGAGCCTACTATGAGAATAATACAGGGTCGGGTGTGGAGATGAAAATAATACCGAGTGGAGATGAAAATAACACCGGGTGGAGATAAAAATCACTACTGGCGAACAGAAGCTATATGATTATCACTGCTCCACCGTTCACAAAATATATCCCTTTTCCCTGTCCTAACCCACCACACCCACTGCCCAGTAGAGGCAGTCAGCCACTCACTCTGCTAGCAGGTTCCTGTATCTCCAGTTCTTCTGGTTTTCAAGCTGCATGAGTCCATCAAGACATCTGGGGAGATGCTGTTCTCGTAGAGTAGGGGAGATAAGCTACGTACCATTAACAACAACAACAACAATAACAATAACAACAACAGCAGTAAAAAGATTTCTTGTGATTGCTAACCAAGAATGAAACACATAAATCAAACCAACAAAAACAAAAAACAAACAAACAAACAACAACAAACTACAATTTTTGGTCATTACCATTTCCCATGAGCACAAAACGAACATTACAGAAATGTGTAGATGGTAAGGTGTCATCAACAATCAAGCAATCCTACTTGAGAGAGGAAATGGTAAGGTGTCATCAACAATCAAAGCACTGTTATTGGGAGCAGGAAATGAGGTCCAACAGACAAACACACACACACTACACTGTAGTACAGTGTGAGAAAGTCCATTACTCACTTCAAAAAAGTCTGCCAGATGTGTGAGTGCGCCGATCTTCACATCATCGATATCTTTAGTGCAGTACTCCTCAAACATGGGCAGAATGTCTCTCCTCGTGATATCCTTACCCAGGATACGAGCCATCTCATGCAGTGAAAATGCCAGGACACGCCGAATCTTCCACTATAACAACAACAATAACAAATAACATTAATGGCAGTGTTACATCTAA
>WLWD01002176.1_pt1 | contig 75539 bp, 43 predicted proteins | sample 6712731 | NCBI WGS metagenome assembly WLWD01 (sample SAMN12718690, study PRJNA576275) | sponge metagenome | isolation source: marine sponge | host: Mycale hentscheli | place: New Zealand: South Island, Marlborough, Capsize Point | collected 2014-11-01
ATGGAAGGGAGAAATGTTACAAACTGAAATTGTTAACGTGGTGCACATACAGTGTAGTTCTTGTTCTGTGCCTCCTCTGTTCTGTACCATGTAGTATAAAAGTCACGGTCACCTCACCTGCTCTTTTAGTTCACCACTAGAAGGCCCCCAAAGGCCGAGAATTTATGGTTTAAAATTAAAAAAATATTTATTTAAAAAAAACTCTGACTTTTAAAATCCCAGTACCTGCGTAGGTCCACAGGAACCCCTGTTCCTAAAAACTTAAAGGCAGTCTTAGTACAAACTACAGTATAGTGAAGATATCTAGGGTAGAATAAACCACTTATTACACTCATCAGAGTGATATGGCAAGGTATTTCACTCTCAGGCTTTATTGTCACCCAACTTATGGCTCCTGAGAATAAATTAGCCCTCGAGAATAAATTAGCCTACTCCTGAGAATAAATTAGCCTGCTCATGAAATATTTCGCCATATCACACTCAAACTCATTGTGTTGAGCACTGCTTATGCTTGAAATTCTTTCAGCTCTTGTATTAATAATGAATGAAATTTTATATCATGGTATACTTTATGTACCTTTGACCGTTGGCTTCCCAGCATACATGTATAAAAAATCTATGTAAATATCACAGAAATAGCAATTTCTAATTTCTTCTATATCACTCCAGGTATACACAAAAAACACCCGGAAAGTAGTAATGTAAAAAAAAGTATATATTTACAAAATGTAATTAAAATAATTAGCAGAGTTTGATTTGACACACTGGATTAAAGAAAGTACCAAATGAAAAACAGTTACCACCTCCACCTATTAACATCAGAGTTTGATTAATCTTGTGAAGGCTGAATCCAAAATAAAGATACTTTAGTACACTTGCTGTCTATAATACATTTACAAAAAGTATCACAAAGCTACGATGAGTTGGTCACCACACAGTTTGAAATTTGGGCTCTACTTAACAGAATTGCATGATGAAAAAAAAAAATTGCATTTCATAAAATAACTCCATAGGCAACTGCAGACCAATACCAGGTTTAGCAACAATAAAAAATCATACCAGGCTTAGCAACAATAAATAAATAAATAAATAAATAATTAATTATTACCTGAATAAAATTAATATGTGAATGAAATTACAATCGTGCAGAAACAAAATTCCACTTGTCAAACAATTGTTACTGTGGCGAGCAGTTTAATTACATCTGCATAATAATACCGTATTGCAATAATGAATGCTTTAAATTATTGTGTGTGCATGTATGTATATATATGTGTGTGTTAAAGAATAAACATTTCCTATTCAAATAAATCCACAACAAATGATGTGAATAATACAAAAAATGTCACCATCATATCAAGAAATTAATAACTTACCTTAGATATGTCATAAGTTTCTGACGACATCTCTTCAACATTTATTTTAGTTAAGTAAATATTAAGATGTCTTCCCACTCCACCAAGTAGATAGATTTCATTTTCAGATACCAAGCAGCTCGCCATACTGTATCTAAACCGATCATATTACACAAAACTTACATAAACAACAATGTTTAACAATTAATGTATACACTATGATTATTTTATATTGACCAAATATACATACATTGTAGCAAGCCTTTATTGCTCCTAATAAGAGCCTCTAGACTGTATTATTGTCACTTTAAGGAAATTATACAATTATAATCTAGAGATTGATTATTGAATTTCAAAATGTTACTAATAAGTTACTGGCTCGGACTATACTAGAGGTATTTCAAAATGTTCAGTATGTTAATGAAATGTGTTCAGCTTATAATACAATGGCTATCCCAAAATTTACCTTGATGGAATTTCAGTAGTAAAGTTCAATATTGTTACTGACCATAGAGTGTCTTGATAGGATATAACAAAATTTTCACTTGCATGAATACCATTATCTGTGAGACCACCGATAACAAATACTTTGTTGTGAAATACCACTGAAGTATGTGAGTGCCTGCTGCACAACATATCACAGACCTAAAAACAACAACAAATAATGTATTATTAATATTATCTGTGACGTTAGGTATTACTAAGTGCATATTATTCAACAAAGCAGCTGTTATTTAGGCTATTTGTTAAGTGATTATAAATGTGGAAGATTCCTAAAGAAAATAGTTTCATTAATTAAAGCCTATTAAGTATACATGCTATACTTTTTAGTTTTCTAAACATAAATTTTTTTTTTGACATGCTAACTACTTAATACTTAATATCTATTTATGTTTGACTATAAAACAACAAGAGTATGTACGTAAAGCAAGAACAAAACACTAATCATCCCTAATACGAAATGAAAGACTACAAAAATATATAGCAAAATAAACAGGCAGTATGAGTAAAATTGCACATCAATATTTTTAAGCCTCCATGTACCACACCTCTGTGCACTTTGAATGGCATGTTTTTAGCATACCTTTTTCAGTTTCCAATCTTGTGTGTTCAGTACAAAGCAATCCTTACAAACTGACGATAAGTCACGACCACCAACAATTAATACACACTCGTCACCTACACACGTAAAAAAATTCATTTAAATAGTGACAGACTACAGGCCAAAATAAATTGTTTTTATTTTCTAAACTACCAATAACTTTTGAGTACATAATTACAATGTAAATGTGTCCCTCCAGTGAAAAGCTGTACTTTGAAGCAACATTAGCGGAACGAAGCTTAAAAAACAACAACAATAGGTGTGGGGATACATGGGCCAAGATGGACAGGTAGACGTATGCTGCTACCAGGTTCCTTGGCTGCTACCTTGTAAGAGGTATTTCTTCTGAGGCCAATAAAACCAGAGAGGAGAGACTAGAGCCAATTACTGAAGACTTGTAGTAGTGCCAGCTGGAGAAAATAACTCTAGTGAAGCTATCACACTCTAGATGACAAGTCTAAGGGTGTCGGAACAGGTACGGATGCGCGGCAATGGCCGCACCAATATTCATAAAAAGGGGGTGTGCTGAGCGTTTTTTTCCTTTACTCTTTTACTCATCTGGCTATGCCAGACTACTCTTTTACTGGATCTCGTGTTGTTGTTGAACGTGGGCGGTCAAATTGACTTTTGCGGAAATTAAATAGCTAATATCGAGCTTTTTGAAGGATTTTTAAACACTCCAGACCAGCCTGGTCCTTCGCTTACTATTCCAAAGTGATTATTTGAAAAAACAAACGTAGTTTAGAGGTTTTTCCAGCATTGTTGGTCTGCAAATGGCCATTTTTGCACTACTGGGAGTCTTCCCATTTAGTTATATGCCACACATACTTGAAAATGTTTGAAGAAAATAAAGCTATGACTGCCACAGAAGGCAGGCATTTGTAAGTTCTAATTATGGTGGATTCATTTGTTTATTTTTCAAGTTTTTTTTGTCATTATATTGTTTGCTTTATATTATGTGCAAGTAACTAGCTATATTAGCTATACGATATATACACTCTCTATAATTTACAGTTGACAAAAACCTGCTGATTGTTATAGAAATCAATAGACTTGTAATAAATAATAAAATATGGCTCTTACTGAATTATTTGTTTGTGATACGGTGGCATTTGAATTTATTAAACTCTTTGGTTCATTTGATAGAAAAACCACTGTATTGTCCCATACTTGAATAAATGAATGGGCGTGGTTAGGTGGGTGTAGTTATAATGGCCGCACCAATATGATCTGGCTTCATACTCCCCTGAAGTCTAAGTACCGTAGGATATAGTTCTTCAAACACGTTAAGGAATGACGAATAAAGAAAGGGTTCTGCAATAATGTAGCAAACAAAACAGGAAAAGGTGTGGTGATATAGCATGAATGTGATTGAGTTAGTTACAGTGTAGAGAACTATAGGAAAGAGGGTAATAGACGAAAAGGAAATGCTCAGAGTGTAATGAGCTTGGGTGTAACGAGTGTGAGATAAATGTACGGTTAACATTATGTTAACGAGCTGAGTGTTGAAAAACTTTAAGAATTATTAGCGAGAACATTCACTTGGTGTAATCCAGTAATTAATTACTGTATTTATCCAAGTGTGGAAGGTATGTACGCACAATGGTATGTGTGAAGAGAAAAAAAAAAAGGAGTGGGAGGTTCCTAGTTTACCTCAATACGAATAAAATTTTCTATATCAAACCCAAGGATATCTTTATGGTTGATTTCAAAAATTTCAGAACAAAAACTTAAATAAAACACAAATTGAAAAATTTTATATTCCAGTGGTACCTGTCACCAAGGTATGATTTCTAATGGTTACAAAAAAATAAATAAAATAAAATAAAGAAAAGAAAAAAGCAAGGTAAGGGTCACCTGCTTAGATTATAAATACCATATCTATAGTCCTTCTTGTAAATAAATGAGTAAGCTGTTACCATTGTAATTTATGATGTTTGCAGAATGTCTCCATCTTCCACACATAATATCAGATTCTGGTGCTAAATCTACTTTCTTCCACACTCCTCCTTGTTTTGATATATAGAGTAAATAAAAACAAATATTTGGTGCGTGAGGAGATTTTCTACCACCACAAATTAATATTCTTCGCTCAGAAAGTAGGACTGCTTTGTGATGAATGAGCGATCCTGAAATATATTGATATAATAGCAACAGTAAATAAAGCAAGTAACTAGAACAAAATCTAAACAACAATATGGAAAACCGTAGTTATAGTATTGTATGGCAAAGGCTATAGGCTGAACAGAAAATATTTCCATACATACATTTGTGCAAAATAATCTACATTTGTAAGCATTCACATTTCAGGTAGTAATAAAACCTAAGTGACTAATAATATCACATTTTCTTTTTCTGAGCAAATTGGCCAGATAGCGTACTCATGTATACATATGAAAATGAAAGAACATTTCTATTTAATGAGTACTTTCAATACTTATATGCAAACATTACCTGGACCATCTTTTTCTACTGGGAGACGTAAAGCAGACAGTAGTCCATCCTCTCGAAAGTTAAGCAAAACCACATCATCAAGACGTTTGTGACATGAGCTATCTGACATGCCAAACCCTCCAGTAACAATAACTTCGGTTTTAGACCATCTTACTGACGAGTGACCATACCTAACAAAATTTTAATATCATTTCCAAATACAAAAAAAAAAAAAAAAAGGAGAGAAGATATCATTTATGTGTAATTCATTCCCTCCTTCCCAAAACAAAACAAAAAGTAGCAAGCGAGTTGTAGCAAAGTTTTTTTTTTATATAAAAAGGAGGAACAATAATTTTTTTCTGTACTACTACAAATGTTTTATTCTCTATGTTTATAAATTAAAACTTTGACTCTATTTTATGGTGGGCTTTAACTATTTTACATGCTAGCACATGCACGTAAAATATGAAATGATGATAATAATGTGATAACTTGTGTCCACAAGAATGTAACCACTTGTAATCATAAATTCTAATTGAATTTAGTACATTATTTGCTGGGCTATACAATAGTTAGCTTGTCATTTACTGTACTAATCAAGGCTACATTTAAGGGGGGGCCTAGCCCCCCCCCCTTCCAGGAAAAGACATTGCTCCCTCTAGAACTTTTTAATTTCACAACATGAAATCAGCATTGGCCTCCTAAAATATAAGAAAGTTGTTTTTGTCCCACCTAGATTCGTTATTTTTTGTATGCCACCCTTCTAGTAATAGCTCAATAATAATAATAACACCCAATTAAAACTTTCTTAAATGTCATCACTAAGATTTTAGAATATACAGGGGAAAAAACTACATATGTACCGTGACAGAAACTTTGAAAAAGGAGTAAGCTGGACAGCTGAAAGTTCTAAATTCAAGTCACTGTACATCATTGGCGTTTTATATTCTGGAATAATTTGTTCAATAAAGGATTGGAAAAGCTTTGAAGCAGCATAAAATAATACATAATGGCCAAATTTCTGTTCCATTTCTTCAAACTCATCAAAAGGCTCTAAACTATTTACTCGTACACGTTCTTCTAGTGACTGAGAGTTGAAATACTTGTTCATATCACAGTGCTTGCAGCAATCCCATCCCTATATGGAAAGAAAACAACAAACATAATTATTCCTATTATTGTCATAGCCAGTAGACTACAGGAAACGTATATCCTGTTGCTTTATTTTTACTATGTAGGTGGACCAACTTGGTATGTGTGCACATTTTTTTGCCTACAGCTACTGAAATGTGTTACTATCTGGCCAAGGGTACAACTGTTAGATTGTAGTATTTCTACAAATTGAAATTTTCTCAGAGTAGGTGGTTAAGTTTAATGGAGAACCCTACCCATTATCATGCATATAATCCATTATAATTATTATCTTCAGCAATATTTATACCAATCTCAGAGAAATACCATGATAAAACAGTTCTACTCCTCCTGATCTAACCAATAAACATGACTGAATCTTGCCATTTCAAAAAGTATGTTAGACACTTTTATCTGGAGTGTCTGCTGCAGCTTTCTCTCCTATTATTGAAAGTTAACAGTAAGTCCTTTTTTGGAAATTTAAAAAAAGTCGGCTTAGATATTTCTTCACTTGTGCTGTAATAAATTTTATTCCTTAGCATAACTGGCAAGGAGCTATCTGTGTCGTGCAATTCTTCTAAATAGAAAGGTAGCCAGAAACTTTAGCTTCGTTTGCTCAATTATTTTCTTGTAGAAAAAGTCACTAACACTTCCATTGCTTGAAAATAGCAATGTTGCTAGTGATAACTGAACATGCATAGACCGCATTAAAAATAGATATAGCCTGCGCTTATTTTCTGGTGGATTTAGTGTTCAATCGCTACTAGACTTATAACATTTTACAGTACTCCCTAGATGCATTTTTCCTCTTAACGTACATACATACTCACCAGACTAAGATAGCGAGACATCATATGTTCAGGCGTTGTGTACTCTGCGATGTTCAGCAAAGGAGAATTCAACTTTTTAAAATGAGACTGCCTAGTGCCCAACATAAAAAATAACGAAAATTTTTTTAAACAATGTCAATTTCAACAAATTCTGTTTCCCTTTGTCCATAAACATTATTTTTGGCCAGCATGTGAAAGTTATGGAGGCATTAAGCAGGAAATCATCTGTATGCTGCATGATCAGTTTTCCATAATTTGTAGAGATTATGAGGTACATGTATATTGGGTGTGACTACATCATGCAGTAGATTTATAGGAAATGTAGCCAGAATATTTAGTAGTGCAGTAGGGATTAAAAGATAAGCCATAGGGAGCAATGCAAGAAACTATCAAGGGAGGCCTGCTATTTTACAGAGTACTTGTTAAGGATTAACCTTGAAAACTAGAGGCAAGCCATTAAAAATTCATTCATTGGTATACAATAACTTAGGTTACCTTATTTAAAAATAATTAAATAAGATTTAGAGTCAGGGTTTCATAGAGGGGGGGAGGGATTGAAAGCTCCTCACTGTCCCTGCCCCCCCCCAAAGAATTGCCAATTTAATCACTTAAATCTGCTACAATATTATAATAACAATAAAATTTGACAATAGCAGATACATGAAAGTTGTTTCTGTGATTGTTTTCTTCAAATTTGTCAAATAATTCAGATTACTTGATTGAAACTTTCAATGAAACAGTGATAACATGATAGTTTAAAATTACTTATTTACCCAAGTGAGTGTCAGTCGCCTTTGCCAATTATAGTTCTTGCCCAGACTGAACTTCACGACAAAACCATAATAATGTAATGTTACGAACACGTGTCTATAGATAGTGGTTGCCAAAGACTAATTGAAAATAGTGCGGTAACTTTACTTCTGATTGACTCTATGTATATACCTATTTTATGAAACAAAGCAATTTTAAAGTGAAATGAACACTCTAATGTGTGAATTTTGAATCATGTATTTATAACAATGGAAGCATTCACAAGTTATGTATACACCACGAACGGCTATCGGTGGACACAAGTAACAGCAGATCATGAAAAGTAAGCAAATATGATGTTCACCAATTTCTGGGACAAGCAATTAGTGGCTACCATTCATTCATTTTACACCATCGCACATCAACACCATGCAATGACACCTCTCTAACCCTATATATAGCCGTGTCACATCATTTTGTTCATTCTATTGTGAGCTGATGAAGGACTTAAAAAGTCCGAAATTTTCCCTCATTGTTTCTAAAGTCAACTACATTAAATAATTGCTCAATAAAAGTATTGATCATTCCTCAACATAGTAATGAGCCAACATTCTACATAAAGATGACATGTACAGATAAAATAGACTAGGCTAACACGTTTCCTTCATAACATTAAAATAAAATAGAACAAAGGTATTCTGATTGTTCAAGCTGACTAATTAAAATAATGCCGTATTAAGGGTCTAATTCCTATTATAGGCCATCATGTAGATAATATTACTCATCCTACATGCACATTATGTATGTATGCACCACAAGCAAAAAATCTCATACCAAAGTAACTTACATTATTTTACCAAATCCATCATGAGGATGTACCTACAAAATACAGATATCAATTTTTTTTTATTTACAAATGCATGTAATAATTCAATGTAGAATTAAGTATTCAAATGTTGAGTTACAAGTTGATTTCTCTGAAAATGCATCCATTGCAAGTAAGAATGAAGTACAGTCTGCACACTGGTCTCATGGTTATGCTACTTTATTCACAGCTCATGCTTGGATTAGTGATGGTGTGATCCTGAGAGCATGGCATTTACTTCAGATAACAATAGTCATAATAAGTATAGTGTGTATGTCTTCATAAAACACATATGTACATGTAAATAGCCATCTGAAAGAAAAAGTACCATTACATTGGCAACAAGACATATTCACTGACGATGCCAGTTCCCAGTTTAAACAGAGATTTTTTATTTTCTAATCTACATGATGGGAACAAGGACATGGATTTAAAATCCCATGGCAAGACAACGAAATCTAACATTTATATTGAAGTTGCCTCTAAGTCATGTATAGATGGGATGCATGCATTCATTTTTGAATTCCAAATGGGACAGTGCAAAGGCTGTACCTCAAACACACAAATGCAATACATTACCCTGTATCTTCTAGGCAGCTCATGGTTGCTGAAACCTCTGAGTAGACAGAATTTGTAGTTTCCATATACAAGTCCAGAATTGAGTAGCATCAGGTTCTGATATGATTTGTTTACTGAGTGTTTAGTACGGCATGAAACCCTTTACCGTATATAATTTTTTTTAAACTGCCTGCTTTTTTTTTTTGTAGAAGCTGGAGTGCTCAATAGTCGGAATGGCTTTTTTTTTCCATTCAGGAAAATTGTGGTAACAAAGTAATCCACACACTGTGTATGAGTAGCTAAACTACATGTACATGACCAATAGCTATAATCTATTGCTTGTACTTATAGCTAATTTTAGGAATATATACAAACTGAACAATGCTCTCCTAAACTAGGTGAATAGGGGCTAAACCATTAACCTCAGGCAAACTAAATATTATGTCGCCTTTTTATCTTTGCATGATGATATTGTGAAGGCAAATATCAATATCAGATTAATTTAGCTACAGAATGACTGTTACATACTTGTTTGAATTACCGGTGCACAATGGCACACTCGCCATTTTTGCTGAAGCACATTGTAGCACATCACTAGTATATATATATGGATGACAGGTATGCCTATATTAGTCACGCAGAGTATGCTTTTTCTCTCTGAAATACAGTTTCTTCAGGTACTACAGCCTACACAGTAAACAAGTCTTACTTAGCAGTGGTGCAGGAACATGTTTTGGTATTGAGGGACGGGGGGCTCCAAAGTATGTGTTTTATGATTTAGTGTTCATGTGAGGAATTACCTCGTTAAATTGTGCCCTGAAATTATGGGAGCCTCCACCCCCCCCCCCCCAACTTTTGGAAATAAATTAATGATGCAGTAGCATAGTTATTTTTTATCCATTGTTTCATCATCAGTTTTCCTCTCTTGGTTTTTTCCTGAACTATATATCTCAACTTTCTTATCCCCTACCTTTCCTTTCTTCAGCTGGAGTTCTTTGACTGCTTTATCCTCATTTGTCTATCTCCTGCTTCTTAGTCTCTCTGTCTTTCTACATATCATGACTGTAAACTCATGCTTTGTAAAACTATTGCCTTCCTTTTGAAACATTTGCTATCTTTCCTTGCTGATTCCACCCACTTTATAACGGCTAAAGCTGTAGTTTCCTTAATCGTGCCTTCTATTGAATGTGATGATACTTTATCCATCCAACTAATAGTGATGCTTTACTAAACCGATTGGTATTCTTGAGCAACTTTAAAATCCGTTTTCTTCCTTACTTTATAGGACAATTCTCATTCTAATTGTTAATTGGAAGAACATAAAATCAAGATGCACTCATTCTCTTATTATGTACCTTCCTTCTGTCAAAATCAATACCTTTACAGATTTTGGAATGATATAGTGTAAGTAATACTTAATTTTACATGATCTACTGTAACACATGATGTATTGGTTATACTTTCTCTATCTACCATGAAAATAAAAAAGGTGGGTTCCTTGTCATTACAATACGGTAGCCATTTCAAATGGTATTTTTCTGCTATAACATCAAAATAATTCTACTTTAGTCGATTGTAAGTAGTGAAAGACATTAATGACTGGATGAACCATAAAAAAAAAGTCTAGCCCCTACAGATAAAATACATATATTATTGTAAAACAAACCATCTGACTTACTTGTTCATATGTGCACATCACAGCTTGTGAGAAACTTGAAGAACACCATTTAATAATCTCATTAACTCTAACAGAAAATACAATTTCAGTAATAGTAACAACAACATTAATGAATATAAGACCTTATCAAAGAATAATGAAGTAGTACATGTGTGAGTAAATGTGTTTGCTTCTAAAAGTCGAGTGTAAAAACTCTCCAAGAAATCTGCTGCACTGTTTTATATTTTTTAAACATTAATATTACAGCTACAACTACACCATGCAGATTTTTTCTACAGATAAAGACATAGCATTAATGTCATCTTGCATATTACAATGCATTGTTTATCATCCTCTGGTATTTGATTTCATAGCAGAAAAATGAATGCAATTAGGCAAACTACTGTGATACCCATTCTCAAGACAGTTTAAACTCGAGTTGCTCCAGATGGTTGAAAAACCCCTTATGAAAATACATATGTACAGCATGTATGCTACACACATACTGCTTTCAGTGTGGCACACATGCAAACTACACTTATGTGCTAAACAAGAGCAAGCTGTGTCCTTCTATTCAATATATGCAGCACATATGCAGCTTGCATCTGTGCATCTGCTGCACAATTACTTAATGCTTATATGCAAAATATTATGCCAAATGTGTGCACCTAGCTATTATGTAAATTACACTATCCCACACCCGTATGTCTTGTACACATGGACGTTGCCATCCTTGCAGTTTATTTATTTATATGTTAATTATTTATGTGGTTCTAACATGCTTAAAAATGGTTCAGTGCAGAATGCATGAGCAATAAAAGTTGTTAAATCAAGTTAAATTTTTGCACTATCCCCGTAGCGTTTAATGGGTGAATCAAGGCCATAGCTTGCTGATACAGCTATGGAAAAATTTCTAGCTAGAAAATATAGGTGAATCGGTGTAAAAGCTTAACTGTTTCATTTATTTATTAATTTTTTACCGTTTTAGTATGTTGTCGGCTGTTTAGTCAAAACAGTACGGAATGCAATGGTAAAAACTACGGTAAAAAGACTACCATTTTACGGCTGTACTACGGAACGGAATTCAGAACTTTATTTTGTCTTCTACTGTATCTTTACATATTCTTTAACATATTATTGTCTGTGTATGTCTTCAAAATGATTTCTCGTAACTCTTCTTTGTAGTTTCATCTCTGATCTTTTATTTGTATTTCAAGTGAAGGGACCACCAATACTAAAAAATGGAACCTTACTTGGGTATACACTGATAACTACCAATACTAAAAAATGGAACCTTACTTGGGTATATACTGATAAGGCAATTTTTTAACATCTTATAACACAAACAACAATAAATGGCTTTATTTACAATAGCTTCAGCAACTTGGATGCTACACAGGCTTAGTTGAAGGCCACTCACCTCTTGAAACACAGATTTTGGTCTTTATCACTGTCTCGCTATAGCTGGTAGAGATATACGTACATGCATAGCGTCGATTGTATGCTGACTTTGAATAATTTTACGCACAAAAATTTCGACACATGTCAAAGTTGCTCGTTTAGACTTTAGAGGATGTTTATAACAGAATAATGAAATATAAACATACATACTATAGGATTCGGTTTAACGGGTAAACAGATCACTCAGAGTAAAGTACAAGGTGAAAAGTGTAAATTTAAAAAAATACGGACATATTTACAAAGTATACATAAATCCACATGACACTCACACGAAAGTGTGTGTATGTGTCTTGTATGGTTAAACTTTTGCAAAGTGAAATTCATTTCTGAAAATCAATAAGCAAATGATCGTATCTTTGGAGTAGCCTCTGCAAAATCATTCTCATTTGACAAAATCACTCCTCCTGAGATCGCTCTAACTATCATGACACATATCCCAATGTTGCATCTCAATGTTAATAAAGGCACTTTATATTGGCAGCTTTATCAAGAATTGTGCAATTGATAAGAGTGATTACTATATGCTCCATGGCAAGAATTATACTGTGACCATTACTGCATCTGTACACTACAGCAGAGGACCTGTATATCAATAGTATGGTTATTCTCAGTGGCAGTGCCCAACTTACTACTATAGGCTACAACATAATGTTATACATAGTCCACTTAATACGCTTCGCGTAGCAAGTAAAAGTTCTATTCCTGTGTACTACTACCAACTTAGTCAAACAGAAGTTATGTAGGTGGTCATCATGGCTACAATTTAGCATAACCCAGAATTGGATGTTTATTGAAGCAATAAGATTCTAAAAGTTTGCACCAATGAGTATATTTTACTGTCGTCCTGTAGCAAAATTTGAAAGAAAAAAAAAATTGTCTGTGTTATATTATTGGCGAGCAAGACACTTACAGGGGTAACACAATCGAAAATCGGGGATGTTTTTTTATTTAGATATATGTATGGACGTACGTAAGTCATTTTGTACTTTGACCCTCGCATTTTTGTGTTAGTTATGTGGTTGACCCCGTCCCAAATTGCACTAAACAGAATCCTCTGGTTTATCGATCAGCACCCGTATCACCCTAGAAATTGAATTATTTACATGTACCATTTTGAATTCTTTTGCGGGTGCAGTTAACATCTATTTCTATTCGAGTTAGTGGCGGTGGTAAGTCAATGCGCTCTTTGTCATGGTTGTAAGCCGTGCACAACAGTATTTACTTGAAAATACATTGTCCACTAGACTACCGACTACCGCGAAGGTAAGTCTGTGTAGGTGCATGTCCAGGTGTCAAAGCATTGTGTGTTACAACCACTACTTAGCTAAAGATATCACAAAGTAAACTTTTAAATAACGTGTATTGTTTTGTTGTTGTTTTTTTCCTTCAATTCAAGCAGTTGCAGAGAGTTGTTACTATGGCACTGAAATCCCTTTACCGTGTATGCGAAATTTAAAAAATGGACCTTATTTTCAGTAGCTTCAGTGTTAGAAGTCAAAATCATTCATATAAAAATAGTATAGTCTTTAGGCTCGCTCGCCATTTGTGCTCAAGCACATCACTAGTTTACATGATGTACATTTTCTGAAGTACATACGTATAAGGCTAGGGTTAAACAGTGACACAATGGTAATATTACATAAGTAGGCTATTACTGTCTTGAAAGTATTGGGCAACAGAATATTTTATTTCTTATTCGAGTAAAAGAGAAATACACAGCATATAAAATTGTAATTAAACAGAAAGTATACTTACTTAGTTGGTGCTATGTAAGTTAGAACACACTCTGCTAATATAAAAGTTGGTTTACTAAAGTCTATCATACACTTTTCCAATAATATTTCTTGCATGAGAGAAGTATTGGTTATATCACAGCCTAGTACGTAGAAGTTAGCAGAATTAAACAATCCTTCTCCATAGTTAGGACTCTCTAATAAAAATTTTAGCGCATCACTATCGCATTGTAGTATCACTTCGGCTTTTCTTTTTACAACTCGAGGAAAATCTACCTGCAGAAAGAAAAAGAAATGTTATATTTAAATAATCACATGGAATTCCAAATTGTTCATATGTTACCATCACAACGATCTACATATGTATAAAACATATAAGATACTCAACTCACTTCCACATATTTAATACTCTTTGTTAGTCCACAATCAGCCAGTCTGAAATAAGTCATATCAAATCCTGCTCCAAGAGACAAAATCTGACAACTATTTGAGACTGTCTTAATAAAATTGATCAAACTGTGATGTATTGCTTGACAGCGAATGTAGTACCCTCTAATAAATATAATATATGAATTTAAACAAATGCTATGCAGAACTAATGTATCTACATAAATACATATAACAGCAACTTAACCATAGTAGTGAATTATTAATTAGCTAGAAGGTGATTAAGTTAGATAGTGCAGTCATAAGCCAAAAGGAAATTATCACCAAAAATAAAAGGTTATAATTATACATGTACATGTAAGTGGTAGTCACCTTCACAATAGACAAAGTTACTTGTAAGGCTTCAAATTATGTATATTTTCACCAAAAGCTACAAACCTGTTTATAATGGGAGATCGACCAGATTGAGCATGATATATCAGCTCTATAAAAGGATCTTGAAAATACCCTTTCTTACTAGCAGATATCTTGCTTAGTGTGCTACTATCATTAGTATCTTGAACCTAATAACACATAAACAAATGTTTTTAATATTAAGCAAATACTAGTGGTATGCTTGATCACAAAAATCAAGCAAGCTTATAGTTGTAAAAAATAACAAAAAAACCCAAATTAAAAAAAAAAACAACAACAAAAACAACAAACAAACAAAAAACAAAAACAAAAAAGAAAAGAAGAAAGACTAGATTCAACTTAAATCTGATAAAGCTTGAATTCTATCCTGCACTTAATAAGGTCAGGATTTAATCTTAAAGATACAAGTATATAAGCCATTAATAATTTATATTGGCTAAAACTACATTACACTCTTACCTCAATATTCTGGATGTTCTTGTGCTTGGTGAAGTACCAGTAGCTCTTGATAACAGGCTCGGTTTGCTAGTTAAGTACGGGACAACCGCTGACTGTTAATTTTTAGCTAATAAAAGCAAACTTTTTTTCTTATCTCAATGAACAGTAGCTTCTGTAGTATCAATATAACCTGTTCTGACTATACAAATTACCAGTAGCTCCCAACAAAAAGCACTGGTGCTACAACAAACGGTCGAGTTAAAAAAAAAAGAAAAAGAAGAAGCAAGTCTGGTAAAGGCAAAAACAACTAGTTATTCTAAGGAATTATCACACAGTTTTGAGCCTAACCCAAAAGTATGACATGCTTACTTTCGCAGTACCAGAAGAAATTGGAGGCAAGCCAAAAAAAAAAAGCTGATTTTTTTTTTGAGAAAAAAGGAACTATAACTACAAGGATAATGAGCTTGGAGCGTGAAATAACAAGCGTGAAATATACCTAAAAATATTATTGTGAAGATATCTAGGGTGGAATAAATATATGTACTAGACCTCTACTTCTCAAAAAAAAAATTTTCAAAGGATTTTTAACACCATTGAATTATAACAGAAGCTTTTTCCTCACAAATCTATTTTCTCACCAGCCTGTTGGTAAAAATAGTTCGAATTAAACTTAAGAAATTGTGCTCACTGGCAGATGATATCAGGAAATTTCAGCAATCACAGCTTACGAGCAACTTTAACTACACCAAAGTTTGAGAAATGGGTGTACAGGGAAAAATAATTTTGGAACATTACCGGTCACAGATCATTGGATGCACTATGGACTTACAAGTGTTCTGACAATTCCATGAGAAGTGAAACCAGGGAGGTGAAAATTGAAACCAAAATACAGCAACTACCTAAATTGTATATCTCAAATTTGAAGTTTAAATTTTCTACACGGTATTTTTTAACATATGTACATCACAACAAAACCATGGTTTTAGTGAAAAAAAATCTTTTTTTTTAATTCGATTTCATATTTTTGGATCTATTGAGATTTTATTTTATTTAGTTTAATTAAAATTTCGCAAAATATTCGCTATGATATGATGCAAATTACTTAGACTCTCCTTGTATTGTACGCATGTCCGTCACAAATTGTCATTTTTCCATTATCTTGAAGCTACAATGGAATTTTTTCATGACAGAGATTATCAATTAGTTCCCATCAGATATAATCATACATCAATAGAGCACTCTACCATAAGAAAGGAAACGTAAAATAGCCATGACTGACATACACATTTTGGTGTATGTCCATCAAGTACGTACGTCACATAGTAATAAATAGTATCATTTTAAGCTTAACCACCAGCAGTGGTATTTGAGCAATACTTGGAAATAGCCATAAAAAAACAACAAAAAACAAAAAAAGCAATAACAACAAACAAACAAATAAACAAACAAACAAAAAACTGAGTTACACAAGTAGTGTAGAGGCTAGATATAATCAAAGTGGCCAGTAATTTTCTGTCAGGATTGTCAACTAGATATGATGTAAACACTGTAATAGCTATGTCGGATGGTGATGACAGATCAGGTTGGACAAACCTAATAGTGTTTTGGTTGCAAGACAAATAAATAAATCTTACAAAAGGACAAATAATTTTTGTGTGAAAAGTAAAGTGCCCTTAAAAGTCACACAATTATGCCTGCTTTGATTTGAAGCATCAGCCAAGATTTGACTTCAGACAATCATACAGTATTAATATGGCTAAATTAACACTTCATTTCAACCACTTTCACATCACATCTATCATTTTATCGAATTGGCTAGTTGATATGATAATGATTGCTAATAGGGTGAAAATATGGCAAGAAAAGTAAAATGGCATTTTGAGGGCAGATTTGATACAAACATGTACTCTCATGTCAACTCATAGCATGTTTTTTTTTGGATGCATGTATATTATGGCTGATAGAAAAAGACAAATTGGGTCAAAATGAGGCATTTTTGTAGCAAAAATATTTTGTAAGCCAAATGATAGCAAGTAGAAAGCCATAGTGGTGGTTATGTGCAATATTTATTATTTAAATCATTTGTACTCCAACAATGTAATTTAAAGTTTGCTTCAACATGCATGTTTTCTATAGTAATTGCTAATTGAAAAAAAAAAAGTAAGAGTTAATCCCCCTAACAGTGGCTGGAAATAGGCAACAATAAGCTGTGAAACACTTTAGTTCATATTTTTCCATTTATGTTTTGCTCTAAAATATTAACACATAATGGTTGATGAAAACTTTCAGCCTAATTCAGACGTGTATTTCTATCATGCACATCCATCACTTGTTAATAAAATATTTTTAAATATTTCTCAATTATGCAGATTTTCAATTAGGGGACACTCCGTGAGAAGTGAAACCAGGGTGGTGAAAATTGAAATTAAACTAAATTATGCATCATTAGAAAGCTTAAGTTGGAAGTTAATTTTACTCAAAATATTTTTTTAATGAGTTTACGGTTCACAAATTACGGCCTCTTTTGCATAAAACCCTTTAACCAATCTTTCCGCATGATTTTTTTTACACACATCACAATAAAACCATGGTTTTCAAATCTTTTTTCACCTAATGTCATATTTTTGGATCTGTTGAGGTCATTTTATTGTAGTTTAGGGTAAACAATTTTGCAAAATTTTTGCTGATATGATCTGTAGTATTTAGACTCTCCTTGTATTGTACGTCCGTCACAAATTAATGCCTTTTTTCCATTATCTTGAAGATGAAAAAATTTCTTTGACGAAAGTATCACACAAGATTAAGATTTTCTTAGATGCAGAAATGAACTGTTATCTTTGGCTACAGTATTAACATATGATAGCACGGAAACTGTGAACTGGCCTAATTGGTATTTGTGCATCTTAAACTGGACATTTAGGTTGCTCAAAACGTTTGAGATTTCTTGATGCTGTTTTTCGTTATTACGCAAAGCTTCTAGTGACTTGTGCCCTGTTCTCTTCTGTATTATTTTCTCTGGAACCCCGCACCAAACATTTGAGTAGTGGAAGTAGCTATCAAAGTATGGTTGGTAATTGCTCTCTCAATGACTGCCAATGATGACAGCTTCAATAGATGATGAGGAAGATGGAACTACAGCAAGAAGAACTAGAGAAAGCAGTAGGAACTAAAGTTGCATTTGTATGAGGGTGGATATTGGTATCTCCATTATCTCCTCACAAAAGTACTCGCTTGTCATTGAGTTCATGAAAATAGCAGCGAAATGATATAAATAATAGTTATGGAAACGTCGGGATTATCGGCCGATAATTGCTCTTCACCTCGGGCTTTGCTCTCAGGATCGAAGCAGTTATCAATGATAATCCCACTGTGCCACGAGTTAACTATTACATAATTATAATTAATTAATTCCAATTAATTATGATTTAGAGGTCACAAAGGTCAGTTCAGAGGTGGCTGCAAATCTGAAAATACTTTCATAATCATATTATTGTAAAGCTGGGTGGTATACTGGTATGTAGTCAATACAGACTATTCCATACAATACCGTACTACACATATCAAGCACACGCAAATACCGAATTACCAACTGTTGGCTTTCTGTATGCAATTAATTAGAGGTGCACCGATAATCTGTCGGTCTATCGTTTATCGGTTTATCGGCCTACTTTTTCGATATCGGTATCGGTCGTCAATACTACCCGCCGTACCGATATAATTAACCGATAGAAAAAATTTCATACTCGCCGCGTGGACACTGAACGGATGAGTTCTGCTTGCTCTTAGACGGCGTAAGACAAAGAAACTTAACTACGATGTCTAAAAAGAGGTCGCCAATTTGGCACTACTTTGTTCCTGACACTGAAGACTCTAGACGAGTACCATTATACTTCTAATTGTGTAAAAAATAAATTTTCAAAATTCAATGAATATATCTATCGGTTATCGGTATCGGCCTTGATTCTAGATAAAATATCGGTTATCGGTATATCGGTAAAATCTTCTATCGGTGCACCTCTACAATTAATTAATCATGTGTGCTGTTAATAAATTCTGGTTTGAGGCAGGCTTTTCTGTTCTAAATGGTGCACAACAATAATTGAATTCGCAAAAGTGCTGAAGAAATTGTGGACATTGGTACTATTGTTTGCCAGTTCTATCGCTGCTAAGCATGGTAACATTTCCAATCTGCTTATTCATTGGCAAGTGAGCGAGACACTCTCAGGGGTAACACAATTGAAAATCGGGTATATGTTATATATATGTATGTATAAAACGTATGCCCTTTAAACGCGCGCGTGGGAAACTTTTTTTCTCCAAAAAACACGGCTTTTTAGGCTTGACCCCAGTTTATTCTGAAACTACAGCCTTAAGCAAGCAAATCCAAAGATCAGTTCACACTTGGAACCGTGCTTCAGCTCACACTTGGAACAGTGCTTCAGCTCACACTTGGAACAGTGCTTCAGCTCACACTTGGAACCGTGCTTCAGCTACACTTGGAACCGTGCTTCAGCTACACTTGGAACAGTGCTTCAGCTCACACTTGGAACCGTGCTTCAGCTCACACTTGGAACCGTGCTTCAGCTCACACTTGGAACCGTGCTTCAGCTCACACTTGGAACCGTGCTTCAGCTACACTTGGAACCGTGCTTCAGCTACACTTGGAACCGTGTTTCAGCTCACACTTGGAACCGTGCTTCAGCTCACACTTGGAACCGTGCTTCAGCTACACTTGGAACCGTGCTTCAGCTCACACTTGGAATCATGCTTCAGCTCACACTTGGAACAGTGCTTCATCTTAAACTCGGAACAGTACTTGAAAAGTATGAAGCCAATGACCAAATCCTTTGTTTTTGTTTTTTTGTTTCGTTTATTTTTTTAGCTAAAGGTGCTCATGTTATCCTGCTCTCTCAGGACATTTGTCACATTATTGAACTTCATGAATCCTCAAGAATTAGATATACGTACCTTTCAAAAACACTTAGAACAAATATTTATTTATTGGTTTTTCTAGAAATTGAGCACTGTTTTGAAATAATGGAAGTTGTTAATCACATTAATGATGTATCATAGTAGGTATTTACAGTAGAAGACAAAATAAACTTCTGAATTCCGTCACACCGATTAAAAAAAACTACGCCATTTGGTAAAAAACGGCCGTTCCGTTTGACTGCATTACTGTTCTCATTCACCACATGCCTCACTGACAGAAATATAAAAAAATCATTTATCTAATAAAACGTTCCAATTTTTTGCTTACAGGCTCCTGAGGCAGAGCATTTCGGGTTTTTAAAAATTTGAAGCGTCCTATTCGAAGTTGTCTCGCGGAGAATTGTTAGTTCGACCACCGCACAGTATCTATGTTTTCTCAATGTTAGGGACTCTCGGGCTAGATTTTTTACTGCTGGAGGTCCATCAGTAGCTAACAGAAGACTTAAGTAGTGCGGACCTCGTTATAGCTCTGTGCCCATCGGAACTTCGGTCTGCAGCTTTATTGAAGCAAGTTAAAGTTTTGTACGAGCTTTTTTGCACTATCCCTGTAGCTTTTAATGGTCGATACAAGGCCTTAGGTTGCTGATATAGCTAAGGAAGAATTGCTAGCTAGAAAAATCAGTGAATTGACGGAAAAGCTTAACAGTTTTTTTTAACCGTTTTAGTACATGGAGTCGACCGTTTCGTCAAGACGGTACGGAACGCAACGATAAAAATACCGTTTTACAGTCGTACTACGGAACGGAATTCGGAACTTTATTGTCTCCTACTGTAGTAATATTGTTATAAATTTGAAATAATTATAGTGGTACTATATTGGTCAATACCGTCCAGCCCTATATTATTGTATAACTCCACTAAGATTCATGCTTGTATGTCAAAACCAAAATTGTTACACATATCTGCCTGACTAGAGAATAAACTACTCATTACACTGGTAGTACAGCAGATAAGCATAAGTTATGTGCATTTTGCGATAAAAGCATGAAACTTTGTACATTGTTAATTCATAACGTGATAGTAATTTTCAGACGTGGAGACATCCGATTTGACCTTTGGTGACCTTTATACACTAATGAACTTCCATATATGGATATTGTATTTTAGAATTAAACACCTGTCAATTATCCCAACAACAATGAATTGATAACAATCTTATTGAGTCCACATAAAAATTTGACCATGTTCTAGTTAGTTGCAATAGTGTTTTAGCTAGTTACAGTCTCCACCACAAGAGCAAAGTGCAGTGCACTTCAGGGCAGCCTTTACGCACTTGCACCCTCTGCACCCCTTCTTGCAGCCACAGTGAATCAGCTCATAACAGGTACTCGATGCTTGTGATAAGGTAGTCCAAAATGGCTGCCAGCATCCAGAAGAATTTTTTCCCCAACCCCAATCTGATGGACTTGGAATATCAGGATTAGGAACCAAGGCCTGGTTCCAGCAGTATGCTTGATAACTGGCTCGTTTAACATGCTCTTTGAGAGCAGCATATGTAGGTGGTATGTTTTCCAGACTCCTTGACTTCTGGGTGAAGAGCTGTTTCCTTGCATCATTGAGTGCGATCATACAGTAGCACAACAAACCGCTCTAACGCTGCAATAGCTGTTTCACTGGTCTCTTCCATGAGGAGAAGGCTTTCAAATGCATCAGTAACTTCTGGATACACTTGCCATGTATTCCAGGCACTTTTCTTGCCTCGTCCTCTAAATGCAGAGACAGTATCACATCCTGTGAACGAGTGAAAGACAGGAAGGGCCATACAGGTTCTAGGATCCAATACTTTGACCACTTCATGAATAGGAATGTACCGAAAGCTTGATGAAGTACCAAAAGCCAACCACAACTCCTCAGCATTAATCTGATGGAACAAAGAAATTGCTAAAACTACCACGTCAGTGTCTACTGTACGCACACACAATTTTGTATACCCATTTTGCACTGCATTCAAAGCATGTAGGAAGAAACGGGTATCTGCTTCCTCGTGGGAGCAAGGAGCCAAACTCCTTAGATCTTGACTGGTTGAAGTACTCAATACGCTAGTTCCATCTGTTGCATAAATGACTTTCCCTTCACCTGTGGGCAGGAGCACAATTTGCTCTGACAGAAAGTGAAAGAGTTCCCTCTTGTTTTCATCTACCCGAAGAAAGTCTCTCCAATTCTTAGGAATCATTGTGGAGGAAGCAACATGTCTTCTCATGCCTTTGCCTCGTTTTTCCCTGGTTGAGCTTTTCAAACTGTCTGCAATGTACACATCCCAGACTAAGTCGACTCTCTGAGCTGCTTCAAGTTGAGATGCCACATATGATGAAAACACAATTGTCTGCATACTCCTGAAAGGTTTTCGAGGTTCCAGGATTGAGCATTTGTACTATTGCAGCTCCATCATAGAGTTTAGCATCAACAATGGGTGCATTTACAGATTGTTTTTCCTCCAATGCAAGACACTGATGAAGGTCAGCCTTGTTCCAAGACGAAGTCCCCCTCCAACAGAAAGTGATGGTGGAGCTGCCTGGTTCTCATACGTGAAAAATGTATCGAGATCTCCATCTCTAGTTTGACACGCCACATACAAGCGGGAGAAAAGAGCACAGTCGCTTTTCAATGATGCAATTTGAATTTTTTGCTTTGAAATACGCTTCACGGGTGGTCGGCTGAAAAGAGCTAGCTTGTTCTTGGAAATTACCTCAGTTATTGGTACCTTGCCTTGAATGAGCCTTTCATCAACAAACTCCTCATACTGCTCATTCCCAAGCGTTTCTGCATTGCGCACTGTTTCTCCAACAGAAGCATCCATAATATCTCGAGTGTCAAGAACCATGAGATCTTTACTATTCTCTAGAAAAGGATTTCCCATGTTTTCAAATACTGCTACTAGAGACTTGACCTCTTTCAAGAATGTCTCCTGTACTCTTTGATGCTGTTCATGATGAAGATGTTGTATAGCTTCAGGTTTTTCTTCAAACTCAGACACTATTCTTGCAATTTCTGGGCCTGCCACCATCCAACGTCTCAGAGCAGAAGGATTAGTCAGCAGTCCAATTGCTCCACCTGACTCCTTTACTGTGGCATTGTTTTGTTCGTGACATTGATCCAATGCCATGGCAGAGAATTTGTTGCCGGTTTTGTTTACAGAAAAATTTCCAGCACAAAACTCAGTGAAAATTGCTGGATGCTTTTCCTTCAGTGACACCATATCCCGAATATGCACTGAAAGCCACCGGGAATAGTGGGTATGGTCGAGCGCAAACATCCACGGTACTATTGCTGTAAGTGACTCCATATACAGTTGGAAATTGCCTTCACGTATAGACCGAATGAACAGCAGCATAATGATCTCCAAGCTCAAAGTTTTAAGCCAGTAGTCAAATTGAACACTCTGTTGTGCACATAACTGACACCACTGTTCAAAAGTCGAAGCACTTTCATTCTCAGTGACTGATGCGTTGTACTCAGTATGAGCACGGTGCAGAAGGGTATGAAGACTTGCAGCTGTGACTTGGTGAGCATGCCTTGTCTTGGTCACATGACTCACTTTGATAAAAGAGTCTGCCGTGCCAGAACTTGTGATTTCTGCCAGAACTAGTGCAGCAGTCCACCCACTGCAATCCAACCACTCTCCAAGTACCTAAAAAAATAGCACAATTGATAACATTGATAATGGTGCAAGCTATTAGTTTTACCTTAAGCACAGCCATTTCAATGTGAAGGCCACCCAGCATCACCACGATGTGATTCTCTCCTAGAGTGTCTGGCCATGTCCACTGTATTTGCTTCGCAAGGGCGAAGAGTGGTTGGTCAGCACTTAGAACTGGAGTCTGGCTAGGGTTCAAATGCTGAATGGCTGCCTGTACAAGGGTCATTGAGTGTTTGATCATTGCAACGGAGTGTGCACTGTCAGTAAAAAGTGGTAGCAGTGCAGATATAGCAGTAAGTTTCTCCTCTTGCTGAAGTACAGCATGATAGGCTGACCAAGAAACCCAATTAGCTGAGTCTAACGGCTCCTTCTCAAGAGCTGCCATGACTACATTCAACCACTGCAACTCATCCAGTTTTGCTTCTTCCACACAATTCAAAGTATGGAGAGCTACAGGGCCATTGACCAAAGGTGCACTGAATTTCTTGCTCTTCAAAGCAGCTGGTGGGACATTGGTATACTTTGATGGGAGTGGAACAACTGACCGGGTAGAGGATGATCTGTGTGGATTGATAACCATAATATCACGACCACACCCGCCTGACTGATGACACAAATGCTGGATGATGGAAATACCAGTGCCATGTGTTGCTGTTGCAGATGTGGGATTATGATCAAGATTGTCAACCACTGCTGTGGAAAAAACTCCAGTGCGTAGCTTAGGTGGACACACAACTCCATCAATAGCAAACTGCTCACAGACACCATCGGTAATGTCAGATATCACCTTCAACAGTCTGTCATATGAAACACATATGCCCCAGTGAAAAAGAGTGCCAATGAGAGTCCTCTTGCGTGTGACTGCATGAATCTTCATGGCCAGATAGAGTGGAAGTGGTGTTTCCCGCTCAAGTGCATGAGAGGTAGCAGAGGCTTCCGCAGCTTGTGCATGTTTGACACTATTGAATATAAGAAGCTGGGATATAGAGATGGCTGCCTTGGTGTTGGCTCTGTTTTGATGCTTAATATTTGGACCCTCCAGGACCATGTTCACCAGAGCCAGTAGAGAGTGTGGAACACTGTCATGCTCACAAAATGAACCGCTAAAGGTGAACTTCTTATCAAACATTTCCTTGCGTACTACCCTTGCAGCTCGTGCCAAATGCATTGCATCATCATCACGATCATGGTCGCATGCCTTCTTCAGAGCAGCACAAATGTCGTCATCAAATGTAAGCATCACACTTCTTCCTTGCATATATGCCTTGATATCTGGAAAGGTTGACAGTAGTCTGTGCTTCAATCTTGATGTATGAACACGGCTTTTTGTACTGCCACCGAGCTCTTCTAGGCGGGTTTGATACAGCTTTGCAAGATCAGCCAACTTGAACACAGGAGAAATATTTTGTTCCATGCGAAAATCCTCCATAAATGCAACCAATTCAGCAAATGCAATGCCATGAAGATGAGAATCATCTGATTCACTGCACACCTGTTTAGCAGATCTGGCTTTGTTGTACAGTGCTGCCAGGCATTCGCTGTGATACTTGGCTTCAATAGCAATCATGTCACCAGCTGCTAGCTTGGCTAAAAGAAAAGAATCTTCAAGCTCTATTGCACATTTTCGAACATTTCTGTTGATGTCATGAGTACAAGCACAGTGAAGTCCTGCAGTACCACCTGGCTCATCACAGAATAAACAGACTTCCTCCTCATAATCATGTCTTTCTACGCTAGAACGTGTCCGCACACCAAAATTAGCTTCCTCGTCTTGCGTAGTCTCAACTTCCCTTGCTTCTATAATCTCCTTCTCTTCTTTTCTTCTTGCTATGCGGTCCAGCTGAGTCTGGTTGAATCTCAAACGACAAGTTTTATGCAAACTAGCATTGTGCTTCCTCATAGTGGCCTCCATCCCATCACCCTCATCCAGTAGTTCGATATCAAGATCCATAGGCACATGTCCATGAGCCTTAAACTGAAGCAAATGCTGGGCTAGAGATGCATAGCCACTCCCAATAGGTGCCTTACTCGATCTAGCAGGACACTGCAGGGCTTCTCCTTTTACTAGTTGGCAAAGCACACATATTGCCCAATTTATAGTACAAACCTTCTTGGGAGCAGGTGTACCAACATGTATCAATTCATGCCTTTTAGACATGTTTCAAACCAGAGCTAGAGGCTTTACAGGAGCTATTTACCACTTGCAGAAGGAAAAACTTGTATCTAGTCTGAACACAGTTACACAAATCACATTATAACTAGAGTTAATATGATTCTCAAACTTACCATGTGGCCACTGGGATAATCTATTTAAAGCTCACTTGATTACACATTTTAGTGTTCATTACTTTTGTTGCTGTTGTTGTTTCTGGATTTTTTTATCTATCTAGAAATTGACATAAGTAATGACCACACCTCCTAATTATAGCTCTATGTATGTGAAAAATGTCTAAATCATTAGTTAATGAGGTTTGTGTAACTCGTCTCTATTACACAATGATAGAACACCATTCAATTTTAGTAATTTTAGTAATTCTAGTAGTAATCACTTGAAATATCCTTATCGGATTAATTGATCAATTCTGGTCACCAGGGGTGAAATTGAAAATGTCTCCACGTCTGAAAATGACTTTCATGGTATGAAGAAACACTGTACAAAGTTTCACGCTTTTATCGCAAAATGCACATAACATACATAATTTCAAGCTAATCTGCTATGCTATGGAGGTGATATACATACATGTAGCAAGATATTTCACTCTCAGGTATATTTTCACTGAGTCTGGCTCTACATTTAGCCTGCTCTTGATTACCTGACTTATGCAGACTCATGCAAAGTATATACATAATATATATATATATATATATATACCTATACCTGTCTGTCTATCTCTATCTACACAAATATATATATATTCCATGCTAGTGTATGTTATTTTTAGGTAAGTGACCTGTGAGATAACTCAAGTTATCATACAGTGTTTCTCACTGCTGTACTGAGCAAGCTCAATTACCCTAGTAGTTGGGCGAGCGAAGCAAGACTCTCACTAATGAGTCTCAATTGAGATTTTGATATATATATGGCAAAGTTCAAAGAGGTCAATGTGTGTCCACACGTGGAGGCTACTCAAAAATGTAAATATTAGCGCGGGCGCAAGAAATTCAGGAGGAAAGACTTGGGGTAATTGGCGAGCGAGACCCTCACAGGGGTAACACAATTGAAAATCGGGTATGTTTGTTTGTTTATATATAAATGTTTGGACGTACGTAAGGCATTTTTGTACTTTGACCCTCGCATTTTTGTGTTAGTTCAGTGGTCGACCCTGTCCCAAACTTCATTAAACAGAATCCTCTGTTTACCGATCAGTACCCGTATCACCCTAGAAATTGAATTGTTTACCGTTTTGAATTCTTTTACGGGTGCAGTTAAAACGTGAAAACTTACAGGACTTTCATTTCTATTGGAGTTAGTGGCGGTGGTAAGTCAATGCGCTCTTTGGCATGGTTATAAGCCATACGCAACAGTATTTACTTGAAAATGCATTGTCCACTAGACTAACCGCGAAGGTAAGTCTTGTGTAGGTGTATGTCCAGTTGTGTCAAAGCATTGTGCTTTACAGCCACTATTTAGCTAAAGAATATCACAAAGAAAATGTTTAAAGCGTATATTGTTTTGTTGTTGTTGTTTTCCTTCAATTCAAACAGTTGCAGCGAGTTGTTACTATGGTACTGAAATCCCTTTACAAGTGTATGCGTAATTTAAAAACTCGACCTTATTTTCGGTAGCTTCAGTGCTAGAAGTCAAAATCATTCATATAAAAATAGTATAGTCTTTAGGCTTGCTCGCCATTTGTGCTCAAGCACATCACTAGTAATGCTAGGAAAAGGGAAAAAACGGCGAAGAGCTACGGAGACAGAATGGGAGAGGCGTTCACAGTTACATGTAGGTCTTTCAAAGTTAGCTGAGTTTATTCCTTTTTTTTAGCGGTGGTGGTAAGTTAACTTCGTCAATGCGTACCCCTTACGTAACAGATTTGTTCTTACTTGAAAATCCAAAGTCCAATAGTCAAGTCACTAAGAGAATACAACGTAATGCTATATCTACTAGAGCTCTGGTACAATATAGCATTTTGAACAGAGCATACTTTGGAAAGGTGACTAGCTAACGAAAACCGTTAGTTTATCGATCCGTACCCATTTATTCAAAATTAGATTGCTGACCCCTTGAAAATCCTTTGTCCAATAGTCAAGTAACGAAGAGAATACCACGCAGGTCTTGTGCTGGTATATCCAGTGAACAAGTATGTATAAAAGTGTTGTGTGTTGCTAAAGAAAAATAAACTAAACAAAAATATTTAACCCACAAAAATTATTAGCAGCTAGCATTCAAATTTAAATTTCAGTCAGACCAGCTCGCTTGCCATTTATGCTGAAGCATATCACTAGTTATAACAACCTGGCCTAGCTTACCAGTTTTCCTCTAGTGAAGCCTACCCAATCAGGTTATTGAAATATCAGCTGGGGATGTGGGAGCCCCCAAAGAGTTTTACAGCCAACTTTGCACCTAAAGTTACCAAGCCTAGTACAAACCTACTTCAGTGAAGTTATGGAATAACCACTATTACACAGTCAGAATATGGCTAGATATGACTCTCAGGCTTTATTTTCACTCTCTGGCTCTGGAAAATTACGCCTGGTCACACTGTGACTCATGTAATAAGGTATTATACTGTATACACCTTGCATAATGTGCAACTATTATTATTCAGAATGAAGTTATGTGTAGAGTGGACACAGTTATCCAGAACTTACAGGAGTGTGGTCACTCATTTCTTGGGGAAACCGTCTATGCGCACGGGCCATGCCGTTCCACCAAATGCTGCTTCTTCTCACACTTAATTAACGTTCGGACTACTCAGCTGGAATAATATAGCTCACGCGGTTATTTCCTCGGTCTTCATTTTATTATTGCACGCGCAAACCGCGAGGAGGGCGGCGGCAGCTAGGCACCAACAACAGCTAAGCACCAACAACAGCTAAGCATTTTATTGCCTTCCGACTCAGGCCCAGTTACAAAATTGGGGTAAGCATTTTATTTCTATCTCACTCAGGCCCAGTTACAAAATTGAGGTAATTTTCTGGTCCTTTCCCCATGTAGAGTGGCTACAGGTAAGAGTTTAGTACACCTCATGGAGAAACTTTATGTCTAGCATCAGTGAGCTTATTTTTTATATTCCCCTTAAATTAAAGTGTATGAGACTCATAGCTATTTTATCTATTTTATTATTTCATTTTCAATCCTGCATCTGAACAGAACATTTAGCTGTAATCAAATAAAATGCTCTTGTTATGCCCTCAACCTGCCATATTTGCATGTAATCTGGCATTACCTTTACTTTCTATTATTGGGAGCGTGGGTAAGGAAAGGATCTAGCTGTGGACATGGTAGTACCTAATCAGTAGGGTATTTTGTACTGACAGGTGTGGTGGGGTCTTTGTTGCACAGAAAGACAACATTACAACAACAAAAAAACAACAACAAAAAAACAGAGGCTGCCCATGAAAACAGTAAGAAAAATATTTCCATTTGTAATCTGTAATGGTAGGATGTGGAGTTTTATAGCTAGAGCTACAGTGCCTGAAGTATTACACGTTATAGGACGGTAAATTTATTGTATGGCGGTAAATTTATTGTATGGCAGGAGTGTAATGTAGACAGAAGTATAAAATTCCCCCTGCTTTTATCCTCCTTCGGCATCAATTAGTGCATTCAATAAGTTTCATGTCATAAAAATAATGACTTTGACACAAATCCTATTTTTGTGGATACGAATTTGCCGAAAGTATATTTCTTTAGATACTGGATTTGGGTCCACAATATAGCTATGAGGAATCTCCACTGACATTCATCTACTAACTTGTATCTGTAAACTGTTGAAATGACTAGCTGTCTATTCTACATGGTAAAAATTACTGGCTACTGTACATATCACTTACAGCCCTTGTGGTGGGACAAGGCAAGGACCTACCATTAGAGTTAGATACGTCCGATCAATTTACAGTTATCTACTCAAAACTGGTGGAACTACTAAGGCTTATGTAACTTTGTAGCTAGATGCAACAGTAAGAGAGACAGAGTTTACTCAAATAGCCAGGGCAGAACTGAACAAAAATTGTTAATTCAATAATACATATAAATGTGTACTTAGTAGGACTAAATAAACTCATGGTGAGCATGTTTGCTGAGTTGGTTTATAACCCACATGCACCTCATTTTAAATAACCAGAGGAAATACTCTGGCAACAGAGTTATGTATACTTTAGTAACATAGAGGAGCAAGACTGCTATAGACTGCAAGGCCCCATAAAATAGTAAGCATTACAATACTGTGAGGACAAACTTATTTGGTATAATTTATAATGTCATCTTTACTTGTAAATTCTTCAGTTGAGTCTTTCTTAGTAGAGTTAAAATCTTTACCTACCATACTTGAGATCAAATACCGATCATGACTCCAAATCATCTTTTCTTCTTACTGCTCATACAAATCACTGGGCCAAGATCATTGATAGTTTGGAAAGACTCTTGATGGCACCAAATCTAGAACTATTATTATTGCATAGTTACATTATCAAATACTTTGAACCTGAAGAAAGCTGTGGCTATAATAAAACCAGGTAAGAAATCAGGTGTCAGCTTCTCTACTGATGTAGAATAGCCAAAGCTTGGCAGTTTCTTATGTGTCTGACTAATGTAAATTATTATTTATGAATCACTTTCATGATATGAACTGAACTTGAATTGACACAATATCTGAGTTTTCTTGACCAAATATATGCACTATGGTTGCCTTATGTCTCTGATGCATACTAACACATGTAGCTCTAGGTGTGCATTCCCTTTGAAAAAAAATCCTGGCTACAGCCCTGCACCTTAATTTGTAATATTGCCAATATTATGAAACATATTTAAACTTATTTAATGGTCAGACTATTGGACAATAATATACTCAGAGTTACAGCTAATTTGATTACAAAGTGTTGTACTTTGTGTTCCTTTACCAAAACTGATAATAAAATAATAAGCTTAATGCCTAATGTTTATAAAAAATGGCTTCTAGTCTAATTGTGTCAATATCTTGCAATCGTTTCTAGGTTGTTTCATTGTCTTAAAATCTCTATACAGTCTTCCATGTAGTCATAGAATCGACTATTTTCATCTTAACTACAAGAAGACCAACAGGTTTTATTTCACTTATAATAGTTGCTTACTATCTCAGTCTCTTGTTATGTTGCGTATTTTTAAATGGGTAAATTACTGTGCCTTATTGTTAAAGCATCATAGTGAAGTTTTATGCCAGCTTTTCTACCTTTTTAGGCTATTGCATATTATAAACTTCAACTAATTATACATTGTGTTGCATAGATTCTACTGTCATGTCTCACATCAGCTTATCACATTTTCAATCTCATAATCATTGTCTTGTAAGCTTCAAAGCTTATTTACAGTTACTAATGTAAATATTGGTACACTTACAGTTTTCAATTCTGTACAATTATCCTCAAAGATTGTGTCGCTTATCAAATCTTTTTAGAACACCAAGTTTATGACTTAATTTTAGCTATTATATTGTAGTCCAGTAGCAAATGTACTCTATGGTGTGTATTAAAATTGTCAATCTTGTACAGTCTCCTGCATCTATTGCATTCCCTTGCAATCTCCTTCATTTCTATCTGTCCTTTGCAATAATTGCATGTAGTCAGTTCATAATTTAAGTTCTTGAAGCTTTCAGAACCTCTTGCAATCTTTCACAGTCTTACAATTCTCTTGCAGTCATTTATTTGATGAAGATATAGCTCTAGGTTAAAAATATTTGGTTATTATAACAAAATACTGAATAGTTCCTAAGAGTCTTTAAATTGGCTTGCAGTCTCTTATTATCCATTGAAAATTCTTCTGGTTTCTAGAAGTTGTTATAATGTTTAGTAGTAGTAGTCAAGACATCCAGTAGTAGTCATTTGGTAGTTGTAGGCTAAGGAGTCGAGAGAAAAGCAAAGGCAAAATGTGAAAAATCTTTGCTTCTCTCTAGACCCCTCTAATTGAGAAAGTTTCAATCTAGTTTTTATGAAGGGTCAAAACTTGATAATTGTGATGATAAAGCCTTTTCAATCCACTAATTATGGCTCTTCTCTGGAGAGGGAGGTGTTTCTGGTCGTCACCAACATAGTTACCAATCTGAAGCAATCCGGCAGCATTTTCCCACCTCCCCCACCCTCCAGGAAAGAAGTACAGGCAGGAATTTGACAGTGGATAGTCAGAACAGGTTACAGCAGCTCCATCCAGAATTCTATGGGTTTCTGGATGTAATTGGTGTGGCGTCTGATGGTCGGGCTGGGCAGTTTCCCCCTGTGACCTTCACAAAGGCAATCCAGGAGGGCTATTTGCAGGGGGAAAACCCTAGCAGATAGTAGGCCCAAAAAAGGGGATAGTCAGGGGGAATCAGAAACATCAGCTGGGGTCTTGCGACTCCAGGCTCACCAGTCACTACACCTTCTTGCCAAAATATAGTAGTATTAGTGGTGTAGTTTACAGAGGGAATTAGTTTCTTTAGACTCTTCAGTCTCTTCTAGTCATACGATCTCTTTATTCTCTTCTAGTATCTTTAGTTACTTCTTGTCTCGTCAGTCTCTTTACTCATCTTTTTTAGTCTCTTCAGCCCCCTCCAGTTCATTATATACTATGTCTTAGTCTCTTTTGTCCATACTAGTTTCTCGTACTATCTCATTGTGTCCTAGTGTTTTTAAAAAAGACTAAAGAGACTAGAAGTGACTAAATAAACTGGAAGAGACTGACAGACTAAACAGAAGACTAGAAGAGATCAAAGAGACTAAATAGACTTAAGGAAACTAAAGAGACCAGAAGAGATTAAAGCATCTACAGAGACTGAAGAGATCAAACGAGACTAAAGAAACTAACTAAAGAGACCTAGAAGAGGCTGAAGAGACCAGAAATAACTAAATAAACTGGAGAGACTACGGAGACTAGAAGAGACCAAAGAGACTTAAATAGGAGAGACTAAAGATACTAGAAGAGACTAGAGATACTAGAAGAGACTGAAGAGTAAGAAAATAAAAGACTAAAAAAACTAGAAAAAACCAAAAGACTAAAGAGACATAAGACTCTAGGAGAGACTAAAAGAAATTGAAGAGACAAACTTAGAGAAGAAAAGACTAAAGAGACTAGAAAAGACTAAATATGTCCGAGAGATGAAAATTGATCATGATTCATGGATGCTGTTAAGAATTATAGAGCCATCTTAGTGTACTTATACTGTTCTTATGTTCAAATGATGTGACTGGCAATGTTCGTGCAATTTAGAGAAGACTTTAAACTGTGTTGCTGACCAAGCTTTTAATGAAACATGTAGTTTTTTTGTACAATTACTCTAGACTAATTAAACATCAAATGTTGAAATCATTCACAGCTTGACATCCTAGTATGCAATGCAATTCAAAAACTTAATCTAGCCTTAAGTCTTTTTCAGTCTATTGAAATTTGCTGTCTAACAGTTTTAAGTTTTACCATGTAAAGGACTTTATTAAAGAGAGTATGTATAAAGCCCGGAGAGCTAGGCCTGTAATTATTGTCCCTTACCATCTCTTATTGTGTATTCTTGTCTCTTACAGCCTTACAACTATCTCTTATAGTATCATAGATGGGAGCCTCTTACATATACAGTCTGACAAACACATTATCTGCTTACAGTTATAACATCTCTCTTACCAGTTTTGTAGCTATTCTATCTTGCAATCTCATCTTACTGCCTCATGCACAGTTTTAGCAGTGTGTTTCTTGGTCTAATTGTTACAGTATCTTATGGCCTCCTGCTGCGTTCACATCAAACTATTATAATCTGCAATATCTTGAAGATGTAATAGCTCATTTTACAGTCCGTTTTATCATTGTTTACTAACATCATTATTTACAGACAGTAACATTTTTTCACACTGTCTCTGTAGTTATTTTTTATAGTCCAATGACATTTTAATGTTTCTTTGCTTACATTACAAATGTGCGGTTGCTTCCAATATCAGTTTTAATAGTTTATTAGCTACAATATTCTGGTCACTTACAATCCCTAAGACTTCTGCATTTGTACACTCTCTTAAAGTCGTAACTTTTACAATAGTCATTTTCTTTAATCTTATAATATTTTACTAGTATCTTGTAGTCTTTGATAATAATCACTCTCATACCATACTTTTTTTGCACTTTGCATACTCTCACTATTTTTATACTGTTGAGTAGTACCGCTTGCTGCAGTCTCATCTCAACCGACTATCAAAATTATGTGCTATCAGAATACGTTGGCTTCCTTGCTGCCATTGTACTGTGGAAGCATGCTAGCATTAGTTCACTGAGCATGCTCAAGACTACCTCTGTCTACCCACACCAGAAACCTGCCTTATTCTACCACCCCTTGCTCTATCTACCACATCAGTGCTACCCCTAAGAACACTACCACCCCCTCCTACTTGGGTCTTCCGTTAACTTTGGTTAATTTGGAAACAATGTCACATACAAGTCGTGAGCATCTTAACAGAAGACAAAACAATAAACAAAAACAACAACAACAGCAACAAATGGCAGGCTCTAAATAGAGAATGAAGAAAAGTACTGTTTGCCATTGATGCAACTAAATTCAACTGCAAAAGATACACAGCGTGCTATCAGAGTTCTGCAAGGTACTATCCTGAGGGTTCATCTGCAATCAAGAAATATTTTGGTACGTACACATAGTATTGATAGGTGAACTTGAGTACTACTCAAAAAAATGATTACATGTAGCTGTTGTTTTTTTTTAGTTAGGGCACTCGTTCTAAACGTGGTGTGGATTGAAGGATAGTGAACTATAATGGAGGGTTCTCTTTGCATGGCTACTTTTTGTATTTGAATAGAAGGCTAGAGGTCAAAGGGCATGCCAGGGATTCTTCTTTTTATACCCGGACCTCCGGAAGGAGTTCAGAATGTGGTAAACGAGGCCACAAATTTTGCATACAGAGAATAGCATTGAATTATAAACGCGACCTCTACGTTTAAGCTGTATATAACGTAATTCCCTCTGTAAACTGCACCATTAGTACTACTACTTTGGCGAGAAAGAGTAGCGACTGCATCCCTTGAGGCCTGGTCAGTGTGCCTGTATTAGAAAGCAACAACAATGCTGAGGCTGAAGTGCCTTTACAAGGATCAGGTGATGTATGCATTATGAATATCATTACAGCTAATTGTCCACAAAAGAATACATTAATAAGCTGTCCTGCAGCTAAGGGGGATTCACAATTGGTCACCACAAGAATGACCATCCAGCCTGTACTGCTTTAGCAGCATGGCTGATTACCCAATCAGAGATAACAAACCTCTTTTCCTGCACACTTTCTTGACTTGCCAAGAAGTTAAAGATGACTTAAGACGAGACATCTTGTGTGCCGGTAAGCGGACCTCAAGATTCACCAAGTCTAGCTCCAGTCCCAACACACTTATGGTCGTGGCTGGACCTTCATTTTGTTCGGGCTCTGTAGGGAGACCTGCCTATATCACTTTCATCGTACACACATTCTTGGCACATTCCTGCTTGCCTGGGTATGGAGGGGGAGTGGTGGATATGGAAAGGGAGTGGTGGATGATATGGAGGTGGAGTGGTGGATGATATGAAGGGGGAGTGGATGATATATGGAGGGGGAGTTGGTGGATGATCTGGAGGGGGAGTGGTGTGATGATATGGGGAGTGGTGGATGATGGTGGGGGATGGTGGATATGGCGGGGGAGTGGTTGGATGATATGGAGGGGGAGTGGTGGATGATATGGAGGGGGAGTGATGGATGATATTGAGGGGAGGGGTGGACGGTCACGTCCTGCCAGAGAAACACCTTTTCTTGGAGCTTGTGGGGTTGTAAAGCCCACAGACGTTCTGGACTTTGTAATAGTTATCTCTGGAATCCCGCTGCTTAGTCAAATGTGACAGGAGACAGCCAAGTCCCAACAACCATTATAAGTAAACAATAGCTACGAGGTTAGCAGGCCTGGACACACTCCCGGGCAGGAGGGGCTTCCTTGGAAATCTTGAGGAGGAGCACTAACTTCTTCACAGTTCGTTTTAATACCTTTCTGTCACAAAATACTGTTACCACTCTGACAAGTCCATCTGCTCTAGGATGGACCTCTAAAACTCTCGCAATAGGCCACATTCTACGACCATAGATTTCTTCATCCTTAAGAAGAACAATATCGCCTTTGGCTATGTTAGGCTTAATACCTTGCCATTTCTTCCTTTGCTGGAGGGACTGTACATAGATGGTGTACCATTGATCCCATAGTTCAGCTGAGAGGCGATTCACTAAATTTCAGCGTCGTAAGTTGCAAATTTTGACAGTGGATGGAACTCGAGACGGCAACGAACGGAGAGGTCTGCCAATCAAAAAGTGACCGGCTGTGATCCTTGTTTTGTAGCTAAAAACCTGCCATTGGTGTTTAAAACTCATTAAACTATTACTTTTAGACCACTAGCTACACCCTTAAGCATGAAAGGGTCCTCGGGCTTCCCCCCATAATAGTCAAGAGTGAGTTAGTAACCACGTAACAGGCATGTGTTCAACCCTAGTGCATGCACATAGCCTCACTAGCCTGACTTGCTCCCAGGCCAAATATGTAGTAGTTAGTATAATCAGCACCAATCCATGATCGGGGGTTGGGTTAGTGACCACAGTTAATATAGGATTCGTACTAAAGTTGAGTGGGATCCATTCTCACAAAGTACAGGCGGGCATTGATACAACATTATACAAAAAACATTAGTGGGGAATCCTTGCTGCAAAGTACTGGCAGGGATTAATACAGATAGCTATGTCAAAAAAAAATTTGGCTTTGTGGAACAAGTATGAGAACTAATTGTAGCTTCTTATTGGGGAGACAGTGTTTATTTCTACCATTTCCATAGCACAATCTACTATGATACCTAGGCAGTGCTGAAAACTTCGTGATTAGGTTTTTTATAAAAACATACAATTTCACACCTCCTAGTGCTGTATTAGTAGTAAACTCCACATGTAATAAAACTATTCAGTAAACATAGAGTTCCATTCTTGTTAAGTGATATGCAAACTCCACAACAAGAAAGTTGCACTGAAAAATAAAATAGTTGCACATGTTATCCATGTGATGTTATTGTATAAAAATTGTTAAATGTATGATTTTGATAATCATACATGTATTTTGTAAATTATACTCTGTGTACATCAGACAAAATATACTTAATCCCTTTGTAGAATTACTCTCACATAACTAAAAAAACTGATCCTGTTATGCTGCATTAACGTGAAGCAATTTTTTGCTTGCTGCTATGCCACCGGCCATTACAGGATGCTTTTTATAGGTTATATTTTTTTCCTTTACCAAATCGCTACGTGGGGAAAAGAGTCTGGTGTCAAACCTATATACTGATTTGTACCAGGAGACAACATTCCTGCGTGGCCAATGAAATCGCATATCACATGATCAATTGAGATTTTAAATGTCCATGCAACCAGAAGACAAATGAATCAATTAGATTTATTGCGTAGGTTATTGCTAAGCAACTGGACCAACCACACACTTTTTAAACTGTCAAATTGCATTCCACGAGTACATGGAGTCTATAGGTTTGACACCAGACCCTTTCCCCATGCAGCAGTTTGGTAAAGGGTCCAGCTATGCCAGACTATACAGCCAGCGCTCACAAACAGTCATTGCTTAAAAAATGTTATATTAATATTTAGAGAGAATCACTGACCAAAAAACACAAAAAAGTTAAAACACCAAACGTTTCAGCTACAGACTGTAGCCTTCATCAGTGGTAATGATTCAAAAATAAAATAAATAGTTACTATGACAGGTGAAAGCCTAAGGGTGGTACATGTTAAACCACTTGGTTGGTAACCATGAGTCCTGAGGGTTAGCTATTTTGTTTTTTTGTTTATATGTTTCACTAGGCTACCATAAACTTGAGGCAACAATCCTTCATCTCTGTTGATTTGCTCCCTTTAGTTTTAATGTACCATGACTCCAAATAACAACGAGGGTATAATTGATGGCAGATGTCAATCACTTTACCACTCTTCCAATCAATAACATGACTCTCTTTCATTGCATGTTCTGCAACAGCTGAAAAATGATAAGGTGAAGTTAGAGCTTGCTTATGTTCTTTTAATCTATGTGTTATTGTTCGTCCAGTTTGCCCAATATAAGAGATGTGACAAGTTCCACATGATACCTGGTATATATCCAATGGTAACAGAATTCTCTTTATGCATTCTGACACATTCTTTATGTAAGGTAAGACTACTGTTGCCTTGGGTTTCATCATCACCTTGCTACTAGATGCTGGTCTCGCTCGCATGGCATTTGAGATGACACGTGAAGGGTAGCCGTTCATCTTCAATGCAGATCGGATATGTGCCCTATCTATATTTCTGTCCTGATGTGTTTTAACTTTTTTGTGTTTTTTGGTCAGTGATTCTCTCTAAATAATAATATGTCTACAATGCCTGATCACATAGGATTTTACAGATTTAAAAAATGTTAGGCAATTTCAGTGAAATTGGTACAGATTTCCGCTTTGTACAGAGTTACCCAACTATAATGCTGTATACGCATTATGATAAGTGGGTGTGGTTAATCACCATGAACACACTATTTGCTGTCAGAGCATAAAATCTAGTGAAACCTAGACAGCTAATTTACAACTATAACTTTGACTTGTGAGAATGTGAGCCGTATGCTTTAGGTGCGTGTGTTTGGAAAGCGTCCAATTTAATTAGATACTTTCGACTTGTTAATAAGATAGTTATGTTTGCGTTACCCAGTATCAACTCAAGCAGTTGTAAAAGTTGAATTGATTTTTCAGAAGTTACAGTTTTATTATCGTTTTACTTGCTATGAACTTGAAGACGGTATCCGTATGATCAAGCAAGTAGCGACTTATCAAAAAGAGTCTATTCCACCATATAATGAAGTAGTATGCAACTGACCAAATCCGAAATAACTGAAATTTGTAAATGCAAGGGAAAAGGATGTGAGCAAGTTGACGATCAGAGCGCACTACTCATTCACTGTAAAGGAAAGAATTGCATGTATAAAGTATTGTATACACTAGAGCACATTCAGAGTGTGAAGTCTTATTGCGGTAAAGTAAATATGGGAATTTTTAGAAATAGTGTTGATACAAAACATTTCATTTCTATTGACATTGACAGGAAAAGGTCATCTAAGTTCTTACTGTACAAATATTCTAGAGTTTTGTATTGACCTCTTAAACCAGCAGAAGCTTTGAATTATTTACAAGATTTTGTTAGTAAAGTTATAGCTGCTTTACAATAATTCCACAAGCTAAATTTAGCACAGTTTGATGTTCGACTACCTAACCTGTGTGAAAATTTTGACATAGTTTTTATTGATGTCAATTTGATATTAATGCTAAGAGAACATTTTTGAGTTCTAGTTGTTTATATAGTATTCCCAGAACACTTGAAAACATTTCAAAAATCGCCTCTTCAAACCAGGACAAAAAATTTATTATATGCAAAATTTATTCTATGCAAGTTGGCTGGATGATAGCATACATCTTTGATAATTCAATTGACGAGCATGATCGAGAGTGGGAAAAACAGTCACATTAAATTAAAAGTAACTCATTCATAAGGAAATTGGTAAGAGAGTTCCAGTATGAAGACTCCCTGCTATCCAAACTTGAGGGTCTTGGTGGTTCAAAAACACTTGAAGATTCAGCACAAAATTAAAAAGGTGTATTTGAGCTTTGGAAATTCCACCCATTGCATGAATGAGGGCTCCATGTGCTACTATTATTCACTTATTTTGGTCCTAATTCTAGGAACAGTGACCATATTTTGGCACATAGGTGTGGAGATCTAAAATAGAGAGTTCACTAAGATAAGGCCGGCTTTAAAATGTAGTATAAACTAAGATCTAAATTAACTGAGATAAAGCTGTTTCTGGGCAATGTATAAGTTTGACATGATCCTGTTATTCCCAAGCACTATATACTTCGACATATTAGTACATTTTGAGCATTATAAACATTAACCACCTGTAGTTGTGACAAATCTACTAGCAATGATGGGTCGTAGAGGTGGCTTTGTAGTCTGTGATTGACATGAGGAACATAATGAAAAATACTTGCGTACAGTACTTTGGGAATTCCATAATAAAGGCTTGAAAGCCATGATATCTGCACAGCGATGTCTTTACTTTTTTTATATATCTTAACCAGTGAAGCAAGTTTTCATGAATTTCATGTAATGTAGAGAAGTCCTCTACAAAACAAATACATCCTTTTAATACATTAACAATGCAGTAGTTGCATCCTCAACAATCTAAAAAAAATTACCAATGAAATAGTAATTGTGGTAGTAGTTTCCAAGTTATAATACTTACCCATCATTTTTCCTAGGAACCACTACAACATCCTTCATTCATCATTCCAAGGCTTGGAACATCAAGATATCAAAAACCCACCTTAAATAAAAAATTAATCAACTGTTATAGGATATGTTATAGCCTCTATGATTTCTCTCCCATAGATTTTCTGATTACCCCTCTTACAATCGGGCTGTTATAAAATGGGCTGGCCTGCTTAAAAATGGTAAAAACTGGCATGTAGTTTGAAATTGATCTGTAAACATTATATTATAATACTTATTACACAGAGTCAGAGTGAAATATATAACAAGCAGGATAATATATTTCACAAGTCAGAGGTGAGTGAAATAAAGCATGAAAGTGAAATATCTTGGCATATCACTCAGATGAACATAATAAGTTGTTTATTCTATGCTATGTATTTTCACTGTAGTATATATAATATATATTATATACATACATGTACATATAGTACTTATTAAAAGAGTCAGAGTGATATGGCCAAATGTTTCACAAGCAGGTTAATTTATTTTCACAAGCCATAGGCAAGAGTGAAATATCTTGCCATATCACTCTGATGAGTATAATAAGTGGTTATTCTATGCTAGGTATTTTCACTGGAGTTTATATTCTATATATTTTTTTATTTACAAGAGTCAGAGTGTGATATGGCAAAATGTTTCACAAGCAGGCTAATTTATTTTCAAGAGCCAGAGGCCAAGAGTGAAATAAAGCTTGAGAGTTAAAAGATCTAGCTGTATCACTCTGGCAAGAGTAATAAGTGGTTTATTCCAAGCTAGATATCTTCACTGATTTGTATTTAACACTCTCTAGTGGCTCCCCACACCCCTGATACTTTAGCAGCTGCTTTAACCTGGTTCACTAGAGGAAGGTAGCTGTATAACCTAGAAAACTGGTAAAGTCAGGCATTTGCTATAATTACTAGGGTAATGGGCTTCCAATACAGTCTTGAGATAGTACTGTGTGATAACTTGAGTTATCTCAAGGGCCATGTACCTAAAAATAATACTATGAAGATATCTAGCATGGAATTGTATAATACATTTGTACTCACTTTTATTTTATTCATGAATGTTTATTTATGTATCGTGTGTGCTAGTGTGTGTATGTGCATGTACAACACCTTTCAATCCATTCTCTTTTTTAATGCGGGATTAGAAGAGCTAAAATATATATTGTACAATAGTGTATAAAAATATTCTTTTCTTTTTTTTTATCCGTTAACATACGTCCAAAAAAAAGTTTTGGAGTGATATTGACCTGAAAGTTATGTTATAAAAAGCAAACTAAAGCATCATGAAATTGTATGTGCCTTGTTAAACCCTTGAAAACAGAGTGAAAAGGTATTGTTGGCCTTGGACTAATTATTACTCTTGAGAGAGCGAGGAGAAAATTTTAATTTATCTGAAAGGAATAGAAAAGTCCCAATAAATTAAGGTGTTTTTATAAAGCATAATCCCAATCTGATTCTGTACAACATACAACACAACCAACAATCTTGTGGTGGATTTGCCTGATCCGTACCACTTAAATTTTCGTAGAATGAGATCAATCAATTATTATCCGAGATGGGCCTATGACATTTGGAATTTATCCTTCTCATTCTGTGTCCATTTATGAATCAATGTTATCCATTCAAGTTCAATCTTTTCCACTGGCAGTTAATTGATTGAAGAATATTCTTTCATTATCATCTAGCATAGATAGGCTTGATATTTCAGGTTGGTAACAAATGTTCTGTCAGTTTGTCTTAATTATGCATGATTATTCTCTGCAATAGAAGGAATGCCCTATTCAAGGAGGTATCAGCTAAAGAACCTGGCATCAGGTGTATACATGATTTTTTTAACCATAAAAAACTATCTCTCGAAGTCTCATAATCTTAATATACCATTCACAAGTTTGAGAGAAAGGCAAGCTCAGGAACACAAGAAATGAAATTGTAAACCGGTCAAAAAACACACGTGCAGCTATATTTTGGAGAGAATTTCACACAGTCCAATTCTTCACAAGACTTAAGTAGAGAAACCAGACAACATGAATAGTTGAACTAACATAAGTTTTGAGTTTGTGCATTGTTCTAATCATGAATAGTTTAGTTTGCAACACTCAACTGCACACATAACTAGCTATTCCTAAAACTACTAATGACCTGGTAAAGTCGTTTATTTAAAAAAAAAATATATATATATATATATACAAAACTATACACTAACCGATAACAAAATTCAGATCTCTTGTTCACAAGGCTTGTTCATGGGAGCTTCAAAGTTTAAACATTTACTCCTTCAATAAACATATGTCCATATTTCTTCTTTGCTTTTCAGCAGTTTCTAATAATGTCTTGGATAGAGCCTTAGCTATTTTATTTGATCTGAAAGAACAGCGTGAAGACACAGTGATATGAAACACCATCAAACCTGGTAAAGAATCAAACAAATTTTTGATGGCTCTCGCTTCAATAAAGTTGATGATCATTGACAATTTAATTAAATGTGGATTGTTACCCATAGAAATCGATAATTGGTCAGGAAAAACGAAATCAGCACAATATAAATGAAATTCTTCTAAGTTTTTGTAACACTCTGAATTGAGGGGAAATGTAAGTTTATTCCCTGAATTTTTTTCCAAATGAAGATGTGTAAGTCTGACAGATTTCAAAAAACCTGAAAATCCCAAATAGAGAGTAATTGGAGGAATCTGACAAAAACTAAAGGATTTCATTGCTGGCATTAAACTGAATTGGCAAAACTGTTTGTCAATAAGCCGGTGTTGACACGCAATATGTTTTGTAATACTTAAAGATTCAAGGGAGACAAACAAAATGGGCTCAGATAGTGCAGGTATCAAGTTCATAGATACCTTCAAGAAGTGTAAATTACTAAGATTGCCCATTGATTTCCACAATTTAGATCTTGACATTTCACTAAGTGACTCCATGATATCCAAACTTAAACTACTAAGAGCTTTACATTGATGAATAACACTAATAATACCTTCTACACCGTCACTGTTATACAAATTCAAGTCCAGTGTTGTCAAATTTGGACACATTTCCGCTATCGCCATAATTGTAGGACTACTCCATCTGTCACGATATATAATAAACAATGATTTCACATTTCGAGTATTTACAACTGTTTTTGATCTTTGTACCACGCAAGTAGGATAATATGTGGCTGTATCACAACCAAAACCTCGATTCACAATGAAACTACTTTCAGCAACTTGGAATTCATCATTAAAATATACCAAAGGCCCTGTTAATGTATAATGTAAGTGAAAGATCAACCCTGATGAAGCAAAAGTTAAGCCATTTATGTTTTGAAATATGTACAAATCTGCTTTGTCAGGATAAATTGGCAATAAGCTATTTGTAATTTCACGAATTACACGACACTTGATTCCAGAATTGACTTGGAGCAGAACCTTCACACAAGAAGGTATATATTGGGAATTGCTCCAGTCCACCAGTAATCTCTGATAGTAATTTCCAGTTTCTACAAAACTTAATACCTTCAGAGATGTAGAAATAGTCCGTGTTGCCTTAAATATTAAAGGAACATATGTTTCAGGCTCTATAAGCAATTCCACTAAACAAGGTAATTGCAGGAGCACTTTCACTTGAGTATAAGTAAGCTTAACCTTACATAAAGAGATTTTTTCTAAGACTCGACAAGATTGAACAAGATTAACTACCTTTGAAAACATAAAACATTTGCCTATACAAGCTAATGACAACCTATGCACATAATTCTTGGATAACTTCAGTGATGACCGCAAATAATCTTCATCCATCACTTTACTAGATCTTTTCCATATAACGTGCCCCCACAAAGACCCATCCCTAGCCAAGTAAAAAAATCTATTGCAAAGAATTCCGAAGTGGAGCTTTGATGAGAGATCCAAAAAAGAAAGTATTTTTAGAATAATCTCATTTGGTAACAACTCAAAATAATTCATCCCTCTATCAATGAATGATATTAGCTAAGTCAATGAATGGTATAGGAAATGCGCATTAAAATAAACAGCTTAACTGCTGACTCAGCGTATCTAAACTGTTGACAACTTTGTGCGTCTCGGACATGGCTGGGAGTGGTCCACCTCGAGATGCGAACTCTGTTGTATTGTGCCTGAAGTTTATAAAGTCAAAAATATGGGAATTTTGCTCTTCGCACCCTCCTTCGTTCTGTTTTATTGTGTCACTCTTCCTCATCGCAATAACTTTAAGTCTTATTGGGTTACACATTAAAGGCGATCACATGCCCGATTTGGATGCTATGAAGGTATATCATTTTATTTAGAAATTTATTGGTTTGATGGTAGTAGAATATATGACATGTTTATGTATAGCTAATGTTTTTTATTTGAGTATTTCAACATTAGTCATTCTTGGTTGAAATATTCATAATAATAGCAAATTTTCTCATTACATAACCAGACAACTTGGCAAGAAGTTGAAACATTGTGTTTAGTTTTAATTGACATAATATTGGTTGTTAGAACGTAAAAATTTGCTATTATTTCAACATCACCCAATGTTCAATTATTTTCCCATATTGAACACTATAATGTAGGTTCTATCACACCTGAGCGTAATTCTAGATTTTTAGGAGTATGGCAGAGTTACTTCTGAACATTAAAATTATCCAACGTATAATAATCAAGATGTATGTACTCTCTCTAATACATCTAATGTATAAAAGAAGACTGAGGAAGAATGAAGTATAATAAACAACATATAACACTCATTTTACAGCATAATATTTCACTCTCACACTTTTATTTTCACTCACCTTTGGCTGGTTAAAATACTTACACATGCTCATGAAATACCCTCCCATATTATACAAGGACTCATGCAAAAAGTACTATATATTTGTATCATGGTTCATTCAAACCAAATAATTCGTGGTGAGCACATTTCATACCCACATATAGGACGTTAATACACTCTATGGTGGTTAGGAATTCCTAGAGTCTAGGTCCAGCCTCTGCTCAGTCAGTATGGATTTACACTATCATCGGGCAATCTGTCCTCAGTTATGTGTATCCTTTACCGACCTCCACCTTGTTTGTATATATATTTGTACCGTGGTAGGTTCAAACTGTCCAATCAGATTGCTCAATTCGCGGTGAATATATCTTATACCGACATCCTGTGTGGTGAATAAGTGAACATTCCTTTCAAAACTTACACATAGTACAAGTTGGTTGCACCAACTTGTTCGGTCGATACAGGATTTATACTACCCTTGGGTCTTCAGCCCTTGGTTGTGTAAAGGCCATACCGACCTTCACGTCGTGGAGTAACCTATACATGTAATTGTACTTACTGGAAGAGTCAGCGTACAATATGGGGAGATATTTCATGAGCATGTGTAAGTATTTTCACGAGCAAAAGGCTAGTGAAGAGACACGTGTGAGAGTAAAGTGTCTTTCCCACTATAAGACAAGTGTAATAAATTGTTTAATATTTTACATTGGATATTTTTTCCCAAAACATTAAAAGTTCATTGATAACCACAATACTTCTAAAAGTGTATTTGTCTAGTACTAGTGATGTGCTTGAGCACAAATGGCGAGCGAGCCTAAAGACTATACTATTTTTATATGAATGATTTTGACTTCTAACACTGAAGCTACTGAAAATAAGGTCCAGTTTTTTAATTTCGCATACACGGTAAAGGGAAGTTTCAGTGCCATAGTAACAACTCTCTGCAACTGCTTGAATTGAAGGGAAAAAACAACAACAAAACAATACACGTTATTTAAAAGTTTTCTTTGTAATATTCTTTAGCTAAGTAGTGGTTGTAACACACAATGCTTTGACACAACTGGACATGCACCTACACAGACTTACCTTCGCAGTAGTGTAGTGGACAATGTATTTTCAAGTAAATACTGTTGCGCACAGCTTATAACCATGACAAAGAGCGTATTGACTTACCACCGCCACTAACTCGAATAGAAATGGAAGTCCTGTAAGTTTTCACGTTTTAACTGCACCAGTAAAAGAATTCAAAACGGTAAACAATTCAATTTCTAGGGTGATACGGGTACTGATCGATAAACAGAGGATTCTGTTTAGTGAAGTTTGGGACGGGGTCGACAACCGAACTAACACAAAAACGCGAGGGTCAAAGTACAAAAATGCCTTACGTACGTCCATACATATATACAAATAAATAAATAAACAAACATCCCCGATTTTCGATTGTGTTACCCCTGTAAGTGTCTCGCTCGCTCGCCAATTATGTATTGTCGCATTTGAGCATATAAAATGCAAAGTGCAATATTGAATACTCACATGATGCAGTACTACTCGAAGAAACTATCCAATCACTGTTGGCTTAGTATTTACACGAGTGCCGCAGACACGAGCATAAATACAGCCAATCAGACGAGAGATATTTTTTCGGTATCCAATGAATAATAAATGTATTATGTACTGTTCGTGTGTGAATACCATAGCAACAAAGTTTCTAGTACAATAAACGTATTACCTGGGGAGCATAATAACCCAATGTGATAATTCTGAACAAAGGTGATATGGGAAATATTGCCTTAAGCCACATCCTGTTTATTTTAATACATTTCCTATGTTGCAACAGGTACATGTATTAGTCCCTGTTCAGTACGTAATAAATAAAAACTATATGTATATTATGTATGTATGTATTGGTTACACCATAACGTGGAGGTCAGTATAGGATTTACAGAACCAGGGCCGAAGGGCCCGAGAATACTGTAAATCCAATACCGACCGAACCCGGAGGGGTGCAACTGACTTGTACCATGGCTCTGACAGTTCGAATGTAATGGTACAAATAATGCATATATACTTATATGTATTATTATACATGTATGTGTGTAATGTTTATTAAATTTGTACCATGGTATGTTCAAACTGTCCATTCAGATTGCTCAATTCAAGGTGAATATATTTCATACCTACCTTCTAAAAGGTGAATAAGTAAATCATCCAATCAAAATTAGTTTTGATGTGTTTCCTATAGCCTAGAGCCGTTCGATCAATTTCTTAAAAATGTATTGTTAGCCCAGGTCACATATATGTATAGGTTGCACCCTTCCGTGTTTGGTCGGTATGGAATTTGCACTATCCTCGGCCTTGGGGCCTCAGTGTGTAAATCCCATTACTGACCTCCACGTCTTGGAGTAACCTATACATATGGCTAACAATACATTTTTAAGAAATCGATCGATCTTTTCTAGATATTTACGCACGCCGCATTGTGCCCGGTTTTCCTGTAGACGGTCACATATATAGATATATGTATTACATATAACTTTTTTTATGATGGGTACATATAGATTTACATACCTATTTCCTGTGTCAGTAATGGTCAGATTGTGCATATACCTAGCTATTCTACCTACATGTAGTCTGGCCTCAATATTCTGGAAAAAAGATTTTGAGTGAATTTAAGTGTAAGTACTGCTTGTGTACTAGACAGGTATGTATGTACATGAAAGTGACACTGATTATTCTTGTACAACTACTATTTGGGTAAAGTAATTTAGTATGCTAGATATGTAATTGTGGAATAATCTGACATCAGCAGGTAAAGAATACAAAATCCATGATAGTATCAAAGCTTCTTCATGTTACTGGAGTAGAGTTGTGTTTTCTTCTAGCATAAATTCATTCAGAGTATTGAATAGGTATTATGTATACATTTAGTTCAATCTGGAGGCTATTATTAGCAGTTTATTGCATACTAATACAATGCTCATAACAACTTGGAAATAATATATATTTCCAGATAACAACAGTAAGGTTGAATATTTGGGTAGAGATTCAAGTCTGGTGACTATTGGGACCATTTATACATTATTAATATTGCTACGTGATTTGCTCGGCCCATTTGTTGTATTAGCATGTATTCTTGATTATATTGTAATAAGATGTTTCAAGGCTGTAGATACTATCACTATTAAGATACAATATTATGTAGCATAACAACAATATTATATGTTTTTTATTGACTTAACTACATATGTACCACCAAGAATAATTAGCTACTTCTCAAGAAAGCAACGCATATTTTTTATTCTATTTTTGGCCGATAGTTTGCTGCAATGATTCTGCCAATTAGTAAGATTAAAAGAAACAGCTGCTCTTTGATAGTGGAAAGAGTTAACATTTCCTAATTGTACAGGTGCATATGCCTTCTAAGATTTCATCATTACTCGATTTATTTTTTAAGTACTGTACCTGAAGTTCTCATGGTACAAACTGTGATATTAAGAGACTCTGAATTATTTTATGCCAAGTTCTTGGAGCTAATACCATGGTGCAGTAATGTTTTAACCTCAATCTCAGCCCCTCATGTCTATTAACAGAAAAAATCACTTTCTTGGTGCTGACACATGGCCAAATGCTTTTGTATAATGCAATTTACTGCAATTGAGTTTAACTTATAATATTAGCATTTTAGTTATTGTAATTATATTTCAACAATTCATTATTCCATTAAATTTTGCTTTTAGTATTGGAATGCATTTGTTGGAAAGCTTGGAAATAAAAAATTTTGTTTTCGGCCAGCAGATGAGAGTTATCATTGGTCCCTCTCTAATAATTATTTGAAAACAGCTTTTAACTATTCCGGAGGATTTAATGCTACATGCGAAGTGTTGCACAGAGAAGTGGCTTACGGTAGAGTTAATGTCAATCTGAACTTTTCCGTTAACAAAAGATTTGTGGAAGAAGCTTTGACTAATAATACTGGAATATTGTATTCACGTTTCACTGGAAAAGAAGTTGGAGCTCAAATCAAAGGTCAGTAATTGCATGTACAGTAAGTGTGTGTGTCAGTGTTTAGTGGTACTCATTTTTATTATGAAGTAGTACATAAGTAACAAATATATTCATGAGGCTTTAAATGTAGGTGGTAAAAACCAAGAAAATTATAGTGCTTTGATTTTAATGATTGCCTTAATTTTTACACTTCACTAACAATTTAGACACATGTTCATAAAATTAAGCCATTTCTAAATAATTTCGCCGCCTGAACAACTAACTGGTGTGAAGGTAGTAGAAAATATGTATGTACTGATCAAGTTAGTTGTTTGGCTTATAGTGTTGTTTCAGTTTAGTTGTTTTTATTATCATTGTTTTTTTTATCCACTTGTATTATAACAAAAAAGATGCAAGGTCTAAGTATTTATTTATTTTGGGGGTTTAATGGTCATACAGAAGTGGCTATTACAGGAAGGGCACTTACTGTAGACAATAAATTGATTTTGTAGAACTACATGTAAGTGCATTGTAAGAAAGTTCACTCCCCGTAAATACATAGGAATCAAGGACTATTTTTTGTAGCAATTTTGAGTACAATTGAGTAAGAAATGAGCATGTTTTAGCCTCCTCCAAAAATATACAGTTTGTCGTGCATATAGACATGATTTTTATATCAGCCATAGTTTATAGTGTCATAGGCAGATTGTAGCGATGGCTTGAACAATCTACCCATGAGCCAGTTATGACGTGACAGAGACAATGATAGGCTTCGTTCCTTTCAAATGCAATGTACATACTTTCAATTGTATGTCTATCAATTCACCCATGTTTTCAAACAAATCATTGACGATTCCTCTTAATCATACCACCTTGCTATGCAATGTGTGGTTAGATATGTACATTTTTAAGGTAGTTAATAAATGTGAGGTTCTGAATAGTAAAAGATTTGTCCCAAGCCTCTCTTATAAGATCTTGCAAGCCCTATTATTGTAACGAAGTGATTGTTAGGGTCTGTGTTGATAGAAACCTACAATATTGTCCAGTAACACTGTCAATTGTCCCATGGGACCACAGACAGCAAAATTCAACAATTGTATTAATATACATATAGTGGTAAGGAATATGAGTTGTTCAAATGTCCATTCTTGTAAATTAGATGTCAATGTACGTGTAGTAAAGTATAAACTTCACATGCCATTTAAGCATCTTTCAGTCAGAATGTAACTAGAGCACTGAAGTGCAAACCCTCAGCGCTAGTTAGCTAGTATGAAAAGAAAGAAGAATGAATGAAAAAAAGGTAGGAAGAAAAGAAAAAGGAAGAAGAAAGAAAGAAAAACAGTACACGAAAGAAAGAGGAAAAGAAAGGAAAAGGTAGGAAAGAAATAAAAACAGTAGGAAGAAAGAGGAAAATAAAGAAAAATAAGGCAAGAAGAAAAAAAAAAAACAGGATGAAAAAAAAAAAGAAGAAAAAAAAAATTAACGTCAACTAGGATTTGAACCAGAAACTTCTAGGTTAGGTACTTGCTCACTCAACAACTACGCAACACAACACCTCACGCTGAATGCAGGTAATTGTTAGCTATTTAAAAGTGATTTGCAACCTGCAAGATGGCTCACGTGACAAGCACGTTTTTTAAGGGGCGGTTCCCGCTGTAAGCCTACTATCGCACGGCTCTGGAAAGACTCGTTTTTTTCTGGAAAATGAAGTCCAAAATCAAAATTCTGGCATATTAAAGGAACTTACTTCGTGAAATACTGCTGTTTGATGCAGCTTTCAGAGCCTGGCTGGTTCCTACCTTCCAGAAGTGCCTGTTGACAGACAGAGTGACAGAATGATTGAATGACACTAGGACTACTGTAACCCTCTGGGCGCATGCGCGCTGAGGGTTAATTATGCTAATGTGTAAAAAGTATGAATAAGTCAGTAATGGCTATCTGTGCCTTAAAAAAATCTCTTTAGCGAGTGTGAGGATCTGGCACTTTGTAAACAATAAGTAGTATTATACACTTTGAAATCTACGGTGGCTTTTTCGGCCACTTCCTTCCATCCTATTTTCATCCTACATACTTCCATTGTAATTTAACACTTCCATTTTAATTCCATCCTACTTCAATTCTAATTGAGATCAAAATAGTTCATTTACGGCAACCAGTGATATGCCAATATAGCTAATAAGAACGGTTTTGAGACCGCTTGGAATATTAAAGCTAGACACTGTAATCTTCTTTTATGATAGCTGGATAGGTATGTAACACTTCGATAAAGGTTTGTAACTTCATGCACAATTGCATGAAGTTTCTAGAATAGAGTTGGAGAATCTCACACACTGTAGATGCTGTGCTTTGATGCTGGCTATAGCAATGTTCTTCAATCTTTAGCTTGGCACCAAGGTTTACATTGCTTTAGTATGATAATATTACTGGTGTTTAGTTTATGTTGACTGTTTGTTTTTGTTTTTTTTTCCTTTCCACTGACTTGACTTCGTATTTAGTAATAGTTTGTTATTGTTTTTTAAGATAATTCAATTTTAGATTTACAGTGGTTATTTTCTATAATGTAAGCGGACCTCAAATTAGGTAATTTAGTTAATGTCTAGTATGTAGCTAACTTGAGTGAAGTAAAATTTCTTACAGTGACATTTATATGTTAGTATTAGCTAGTGAACTAACTTAAATAGCTAAAAAAAATCGCTTTATTTTTGTTATTGCTTTTTAAAACTAGCTGGCTACAGCCGGCTAACCTCAAGGCCAGTCTCATCAACCTCGGGTTGAGAGATGATTGGCTATTCCGTAACAGTGCCACATTTGGTTGGTGGTCTGTTCGCACTATGACTCTCACATTCCAGAGATACACTTCAAAATGTGTCAGGCAGCACACAATTTCTAATGTGCCTCACACTCAGAGGCGGAATATCGTCTCTCAGCATTGCGTAGTTACCGACTGTAGAAGCCCTCTGGTAACTCATGACCATCTTTCAGGATATGAAGACATCCTCGGATCGCAATCCTGCTGGCATCTGTATATAGGATATAACACTCCCCACCAGAGGGCACAAATATACACACACAATCACACAAAAACTCACGTAGGCATCCTCCATGTCCTTGCTACACACAATCACACAAAGACTCACGTAAAGACACAAAGGCATCCTCCATGTCCTTGCTCCACTTGACTCAAACAGGCACGTCCTTGCCGGTTGCCGGGGAAAGTTGGGCAGACATACATGTATTAGGAAATTCTTGGATGAACCAATGATAATACCCCACCATCCCTAGGAAGCTTTTGAGTCCCTTCTTGGTGGATGGAAGGTCAAACTGCTGGGCAGTAACCCTGTCTTGAGGTACAGCTAATAAGCAACACCCTACCAAATGCACCAGGTACTTAACGTACCGTTTACCAAACACACACTTCCTGGACTTAATGGTGAACCCAGCCGTTTCTAAGCACTTCAGTACGCGGTCCAAAGCACTCAAATGACTTTCCCAGCTATCTGTAAAGACTAGCATGTCATCCACTTAGTTCACACTCACATCACTGCACTCAACTAATGCATCTTCAACCACTCTCTGAAATATTGCAGGGGCTTTAAGCCCAAAAGGCATCCTTAAGAATTGAAAACATCCCTGAGGGCACCCAAAGGTAGTAATATCCTTTACCCTCTCTTCCATAGGTATCTCGTGGTTAGAGTTTCTCTCTTCACACGGTAATTAACCGTGTTAATCACCTTACTAACCACATATGGACCCTCCCAAGAATCCTGAAACGATCAACACATACCAGGTATGTATCTTCGTTAACACACTATCACCCTCTTTGTACACTCTCACTCCTATGTTTATTGAATGACTCTCTTTTCCTATCCTTGGCCTTCTTAAATTTCAGGTAGCACTCGTCATTTAGTATTCTGAGGCGATCCTGTAATGCAGTTACCCAACTACACACATCAAGCTCACTGTATGCCTCGTCAACCCACCCTGTGTACTGCAGGTCAAGAGGTCCTCTCACACAGAACTCATACGTTAACTGAAATGGGAACAGCCCAGTATCAACGTTAGGCATCTGTCTCAATGCAAAAAGAGCCATGAGCAAGAACTTAGCCCAGTCTAGGCCTTCATCTCTAGCCTTTACCAACATGGGTTTGATATGTCAATAGGTACTTCACCCCACCCCTTGCTTTAGGTAATGGTCCCACTAAGTCAATAGCAACACTGCGAAAAGGCTCAGTCACTATCAGCCTCTCCTGTAACTTAACAGGCTTGTTTCCTGCCTTGTTTACTTTCTCACAGATCACACAAGACTTAATATACTAAACTATATCACCACCGAGCCCTGGCCATGTAAACTTCCTGTTTGCAATAGCACGGACCTCCTTTCCACTGAGATGGCCGCAATAGTCATGAGCCATCTTCAACACACGCTGCCTTTCGTACTTAGGCAACACAATTCTACAACACTCCTCATCCTCATTCCCAAGCACACAATGAAAAAGGATCCTGTCTTTAAACTGATAACCACGCATGTTATTTTCAGCGAAATCCCTGCAAACAACCAGCGAAGGATCCTCACTCTGATTCCTAACCAGTTTCTGCCTCTGCATCGGCTACTTTGCCAGGGAAGCCGAGTTAAGAGCTAACCTCGCAGGTTGGTGGGGACACTAACTCCACCCCGGGCTCCACTCTGTTTCTGTCACTATCCGTGGGCGTGGTTGGCAACTCCACCCCACCATGGCACTCCACTAAATTACTAGAATCCGTGGGCACAGATGCAACTCCGCCCACCATGACACTCCTCTGTACAAGGTACAGGGACGTCCTCCTGATGAATTGTTCCCTCTGCTATGGCCACGCCTCTAACATTAGGCTGACCTTCCTTGCCTACCGCAGCAGGCAACACACAAAGACCCGCACACGCCCCACCTTCCGCAGTAGGTGAAGCAGCCACACCTCCTGCAGGAGGTTGGCTCTCAAGACACTTCCTGTTAGACTCATAGACACTAACAAGTACGGGGACACCATTCTGATGCTCTGTTCCACTAACCACACCTCCTACAGTAGATGGGTCTGCAAAGTTTTTAAGGTTTGCACCCTTACTGTCTTTCACAATTCTCTCACACTCTTCCTCTGCCAGTCTCTTAGCAGCTGCTCTAGTTACCACACAGATGTCACCACTCAACTTCTCTTCCACTCAACTTCTCTTCCACTCCACTTCCACTGCATTCTACAGCTTCGGTTTCTGTGGCACCGGCAGTGTCTGAGGTTTCTATTAGTGTCTGTGAGTCCGGGGTATCACCGGAGTGCCCTGCTAGAGGCTGGTTAAAGCTGCTAACAGCTCCCAGAAAGAGATCACGGGCCAGAGCTATGTACTTCCAAAGGCACAGCAAACAAGACTCTGTCGTTGATCAGGTTCTTGTTAGGCACCGCCACCCTACGAATAAAGGTTAAAATTACCCTCAAATTCAAAAGGAACGCTGGCTCCCCGCCCTTCCGGTATGATGGAATATCTCACATTGCCTTCCTAAGGCTCAAGGAGAACTGACTCTGCTCTCTGCTACCAAAAGCTAACTTTAAACCATCCACTAATCCAGCAAACTCTCCTACTCTCCTACTACTTGTCTCTTCTTCCTCTTTTGCTACAGACCTTTCATTCTCTCTTGCTACATACTTCCCTAGCACTATGCTGTCAGACTTTGCCCTCACCTCTTCATTCTCACTGTCATCCTACTCTACTATTGTGTCTTCTAACGAAGGCATGTACCCACTGGAAGCGCTTCCCTCGCCACTGTAAGGCTGATCCAGGTCAAGCTCTGATGGGGGGTCACTATATCTATTGACATAGTCATTGCCATCTTCCTGCTGCGCCCTCGCTTTGGTCCGCTTGGCCTTGTTGGAGCTCAGACAGAAGGAGCCTGTACAAAAAAGAAACAACACGATAATATGGCGTTACGAGAAAATACACCGATACGCTACACAATAACAAACACGACGAAAGTTCAACTGTTCTCCAGATACGCGTGGAGGATTCAGTTGGATGGACGAAGATTGATCAGCAACTGAGAAGTCGATTAAGAGCCAATCAGCCACCGCTGCCGCCAGTTTTGGGGGTTTCAAGTGGTCTGCATCGGGAACGAGAACCACGAGCCCTTCCTAACGAGTATAATTGCCGCCACCAAGTTCCGTGTCCTTAACAGCTATGTGGAGATACCCTGTACGCGTCCCCAACCGTGCTGCCGAGTAATAGGGTTTTAATCCAATCATACAACGGAAACAGTAACTGGAACACAGAAAGACGGAATGAGTACAGAACTAACTAACTTCACGGGGTGCGGGATATTTATACTGAGGCCCGTGCCACGTGCACAACATGTCATTTCTCGTGCTATAATGATGAAACAAATTAAATTCCCACACGCACACAAAAGAGTTCGGAGTTCAATGAGTTCCTGCTTGGCTTTCTCCCTCGGCCTCCACAGTGCCCATAGTTAAGAATTTTTTCCGTATTAAGTAACTCCATACGCATATGCTACATATTGCACTCACTTGTCCAAATCTTGTTCACCTTATATAAGTGAGTAAATTTTGAGAGCAAGAGACCAATTGTTTAATATTTTTGAACTCAAAATTGTAAATTTATTTGTATTTAATTTATATGTTGTAGCTTATTTACTTATCCTTTACTAGTTTGTTTCGGTATTTATTATCACACGCACTTTACCTGTATATTCCAAGGCTGAAAGTATATTGGATTTTGTAATTCAAAATTTGAATCAGTTCCGTGGAGGTAGGGAAAGCAGTTCATGGAAAAATTTGTCTAAAACAACTAAAGCTGTAGAGTGCAGCAAGATAATGGAAAGATAGTAATGGCATTTATATTTTCAAAATGCAATCATTCATGTGTGTTTGAATTAAGTTTGATTCCTAAATAATTTTTAGTGACACACTCGGTATCTGTATAAAATAACTGGACATAGCAAAAATACATAGCAATAATACATAAAGTGAAATGTAATTTTGTTTTCATGTGAAGAGTAGAGCCTTAATTGAAGTGGCATGTTACAAAAGTAACGGGTGTTCAATTGATTCTTTTATTATACAGTACATGTTTCTACTTACATATTTTTTTATATTTGTTGCACACATTGCGTCACTTTTTTGCCAAAACTTCAGAAAACAATAATATATTGAGATCATTCAGATTGCTTTTCATTCCTCGTGGTGTCTGCTTCATTTAATAACCAAGACGAATTATATTTGTATATAAAGCTGTACAGATAGTATAACATTTACAATAAGGGCATAATTATGCATAAAGGTCACCAAATGTCAAATCAGGATGAGTGCTGATCTTAAAAGTTTTTTTTGTGTGTTTCGTAGAATGCACATAAATAATGCTTAGCAGCTCCACCAGTATAGAACAAAACTCATTGGTGCTTATACGGTGCTATAAAGGTTCTGTATCAAGACAATTCAGCCGTCTCGCAATAGCCAAGAAAAAAATTTACATAAGTTTTCTTAGTTCTACATCCACTACTCACCCATAACTTTCAAACCTAACAGATGTTAATGCTACACAATAGGGAAAATATGTAATTTGATATGGGCAAGAAGAAAAGGAATAAATAAAAACTCAGTATTAGTAAAATACATGCTAATGACAAATATTTATTTTTTAGAGCAGAACTTTACAGTTTAGTCAAAACGACCAATTTTTATATAAGTTTGTGATTGGTGATTAGATTCTGACTTGTCAAGGACAACATTAAGTAGGCAGTTATTTCTTGTAATGTTAAGATTGCAGTATGGGTGATTGTAGTAAACTACAGTACAGAGCCTGACTGAGGTTAACTTTGTACGGGGTTTGGGAAGACAATTTATTTGAAGTACTTAGTTGAACATATTATACAATATAATAACATTTATAGAAGCTGTGAAGTTCTGCATAATTTTTTTGAAATGTAACACTGTTGTATGTACTTAGATAGTACGAGTTACAATAGAATTGATTCTTGTATTGGGCTTGAAGTTTGGATTTCATTACTCTATCTAAATTTAACATCAAGTAAGTATATGCGATATTCTGTATAGGGACAATATTAGTAGTATGCTTTAGTAAGCAAGCTGGCCTAATCAAAATGGTTTTCCAATTAAGCACATTTATAGTTCCATCCACACTCAGACAATCTGTATTTCCTTTAAGAGCAGGTCCAAGGCAAGCCAGATAAGTAAGAAAGCTGTGAAAGTATCTACCCAAGGGTCATCATATTTGTTAGTTTGTAATAATAAGCACTACAACGTACAGTATGATGATGTAATGTAAATACATTGGCTCATATTAGTGCACTCCTGACAGGATCTCTATGCCTTCAACATATGTACCAATGCCATTTAACTTAAATATCACTATTTCCTGGCAACTGTCATCTAATCATTAAATTGCAAAATAATTGTTTACAAAAGTGATATGTCTTGTATTTGCTTGGCTTGTGTGTGTGTGTGTGTGTGTGTGCTTTTTGTGTGTGTGTGTGTGATTGTTGTTTAGAAGTCAATTCACTTTTCTTATTTTAGTATGTAGGAAGGAAATATGTGATCTTGAAGGTTGTCTGCAGATTAAAGCTCCAGTCAATGCTATACCAACTCGAATGCCGCATGTTCACAACAATTTTACTTTTGCAGCTCAGGTTTTAGAGTAAGTACAGTGGTTTAATTGATTCAAATTGTCTACATAGACATGAATTTACTCTAGGCTACTGTATCACCTACACATGTTGCATACTGGCAAGTTACCTACTCTGTATATTGAACGATGTGGTATAAGTAATTCATTTTTTTTATTTAGCTAGTAGCATTAAAATTTTTTATATAGTTCACAAAATGTTTCGTCTCGTAAGACTTCTTCAGCTGTGAGGTGAGGTGTATATATGGCCGTTTAAACAAAATTGCCAATGAGAAAAATGCACTTAGCCGTGGGTCAATTGACGCTAAAGTTCTTGTAGGAAGGGAGTTCACGTATAATTGAGCTCAAGGTCTTTGTCTAAATTTTAGATGGTGTTGGTGCTCTGTATAATCAATAGGAGGCTAACAGAAGCATTAATTATAGTGTCAATTGACTCACGGCTAAGTGCATTTTTCTCATTGACAATTTATTTTATTTTTAAACGGTCATATATACATGTACAGCTCACCTAACAACTGAAGAAGTCTTACGAGACAAAACATTTTGTGAATTATATCAAAACTGTTAATGCTACTAGCTAAGCTAAAAAATATTGAATTATCAAGAATAGAGTAGCAATGAAAATCTACGACATTAGTGGTATAAGTAGTCATGCTTAAATATTAAAGTATTAACATTGAGTAAATCAATGGGTGAGTAGCAATACATAGGTCAATGGGTTTCATCTTCAGCTCTGTAGTAGAATTCAGTGACAGAAACTTTCATTGGTTGCCAGAATGTAGGGTGCCTTATTTTTGTGTGTAATTTTATTCCTTGTCTAAAATTCAATTAAGAGGAACACATAGGCATTGTCACAATAGTTTGAAGGTAGCTCTTTGTCCAGGAAACATGTGGCGAGTAGTCACGTAGATAAGAAAAAGGCTTGGAATATGCTTCTATCAATTATAAGTTGGTTACGGCCATATCTACATGAATTCTTCTCTATAACTTGTTATGTTGCATCTATGGGTAGTTAGCTAGATCGGATGGTTTGTTCAATTGCAAAAACTGTAGAGCCTTTATCAGTGTATATCACTTAGGATGTGAAGCCATAGACCCAAGTTGTTTCATCTGTACGCCTTAAACAAAGAAATCCAACATTGTTCCTTCTCAGAAAGTTTCATATTATGATTTGTTTTCATGAAACGGGCATGCTTTCTTAGAGTTAATTTCTTAACTGTCATTGGTCTGAGTTTAGCCTATATTACCAGAATAACTCGTATGAAATAACAGAAAATTCACATGACTCTTATGGTAGTGGTCTGGCTTGTGTTATGTTACAAGTATGAATTTCCAATCATACCAAACTTCTGGATTTCATAGATGACTGCTAGTGCTTTTTTCTGCTCTCAGCATGAAAACTGAATTATGAACATAACTGCAAAATGCTTGTATGAAGATCCTGAATAAATACGACTGGCATGCAAATTGCAAGAAAGAAATTTCTAGCAAAAGCAGTGCGTGCTAACTGACTTTTTTTTTCCACTTTAATTTACCTGCATGCTTGCTTGCTTCCGACATCTTTTTTTTTTTAATGGACACATTTAGTATGGAGCTAACTTATATCCACTTTATATATGAATGCAGTAGATGTGGGAGACGGCAGCCAGATGCCCAAGCTTCTGGACTGGTCCCTCACGCCTGGGGCGAGAATTCTTCTCAATGCCGACTGTATTGGCTAGCACCAGCCCACCCAAAGGGATATACAGTGTTCAGACGGACTAAACGAGCATTTATTAAAAAGAACGGAGATGCACGTGCCCGTCGGAGCTTTTTATAAATTCCAGGGCGCACGTGTGCGACATAAAATAATGCACACTTCCGGGACTAGCCCAGTTATACGCACACACACAATGCATGATAAGATGACTCGCAAATGATTATGAAAATAATACGCTGAACAATAACAATGCATACATACTAGTGATGTGCTTGAGCACAAATGGCGAGTGAGCCAAAAGATTATACTATTTTTATATGAATTATTTTGACTTCAAACACTGAAGTTACTGAAAATAAGGTCGAGTTTTTAAATTACGCATACACTGTAAAGGGATTTCAGTACCATAGTAACAACTCGCTGCAACTGTTTGAATTGAAGGAAAACAACAACAACAAGACAATACACGCTTGTGGTAGCAAGGCTGGCGGCTAAGATAGCAAAGAAAGGGTCACAGGTACGCTGCCACCAGAGTTGCAAGGCCAAAGCTTATTAATGCTCCCAAACCCAAGTTGACAGAGGTTTAATCCTATCAAAAATGAATGTTGGTTAAGGCAAGATAGTACAACTCAACAGAAGCAAGCACAGGAAGGCCAATATATAGAGAACCCTCCTGAGCATGCCCAATGCATGGAGAGACATAAATATGTGATGTATGAGGGTGATGCTGGGAATGAATTGTTCTAAGTGAATGACCAGTACATGGGAATGACTTGTTCTGAGTAAATGACCAGTACGTGGGAATGACTTGTTCTGAGTGAATGACCAGTGCGTGGGAATAAGTACAAACAAACAACTGATGCATGCTAATAATAAACTGAGTGATAATATGAGTGGGTGTTCGAAGTAGTGTGGGGGAGTGGCTGGGCCATTCTACCACAACGCTATTTAAACGTTTTCTTTGTGATATTCTTTAGCTAAATAGGGGCTGTAGAGTACAATGCTTTGACACAACTGGACATACACCTACACAAAACTTACCTTCGTGGTTAGTCTAGTGGACAATGCATTTTCAAGTAAATACTGTTGCGTATGGCTTATAACCATGCCAAAGAGCGCATTGACTTACCACCGCCACTAACTCGAATAGAAATGGAAGTCCCGTAAGTTTTCACGTTTTAACTGCACCCATAAAGAATTCAAAACGGTAAACAATTCAATTTCTAGGGTGATACGGGTACTGATCGATAAACAGAGGATTCTGTTTAGTGAAGTTTGGGACGGGGTCGACCACCGAACTAACACAAAAACGCGATGGTCAAAGTACAAAAATACCTTACGTACGTCCAAACATATATATAAACAAACAAGCATCCCCGATTTTCAATTGTGTTACCCCTGTAAGTGTCTCGCTCGCTCGCCAACAATAACTGTCTCTTCTCTGTCTTCTCTTTATGTGGCTGCGCCCACAGTAGATATATTATAAGCAAGTAAGACATAATTTGGGAAATTTTTCTTTGGCGGAAAATGAATATTTTTATGCATGATCAGCATTTACACACAGCAGCAACAGTCACATCGAATGCCAATTTATTTCTTTAAATGAGCCAATACTGAAAGTATTTGGGGCATGGGAAGGTGTTCTTTCACTCCAGTGGAATCATTCCGCATGAACTTGAACCTTTACTTATATATATTCTGCATTGAATTCAAGTCTTTGGCAATTTAGTATAAAACTTTAAAGTTAGATTGTTGTTACCTAACTGTATCCATGGAACTTGGATGGCAGAATATGAAAGGAAAGAATAATGATTATAATCCTCCACATTTGGTGGAAGCTATAGTTTAGGTTGAAGGCAAAGTAAGGCCAAAGGAAACCAGAACTGTACCAGAAAGGAATAATAGCCAAGCTGAAAGACAAATGCTGGAAAAGTAGTAACAGCATCAAAACAATCTAGAGTGTCAAACAAATATTATGAGATTTCTGGAAATTGGACTGTCCACAATCTGAGATTAACCTACAACAAATCCCAGTAAAAGTGGACAGTCATTTCTTATTTAACTGGATGTACACAAAGCTAAACTTCAAATAACATGAGCTTAAAATGACAAAGGATCAGCAGTCATATGCAGCGGTGTAGGAAATTGATAGGAAAATTGGGATAGCGAGTTTGATGCCAGGTAAATGCAACTGTAGAGATATCAAGATACATACTAGTATAGAACCATTTCAGCTTACTACCCGTAGAAGCGGTTACAGCATTTATCTGGATTCTAGTTTGTGGAATTAACAGTTTCTCATTGAGTAAAGCTGTTCAAAAGTCCTGGCATGTAATGTGATTAGTTTGAATGGATGAGTTTGCTGTATGCCAATAAGAACAGCAATTACCATGGGATTAATTAAAAACAAGCTAAACGCGTTCAATTAGAAGAGAGAAATAAGTGTAGAATGAGAATAAAGATAAACACTAGGAGTAATATGAGCAATAGTCATCAGATGAAGTTTGTTGTTCCATAAGGTGCATGTTAGTAATAAAATACAGTAATTAATGTAATACAATTGATGAGTTATAGTTCGGTGTGGGAGTAATTTTCGAAGAGACCGGTGACCCCCAAAAAGCTGACAAGAATCTTAAGTTATTGCTACACATAAAATGCACATCTTACAAATTTGGTGGTTAGATATAGAAAAAGTAAGAGAGAGAGAGTTAATAAGGCTAGGGTTACTTTTGCACATAAACTTCAAGTCAGCTAGAGTATAAATCTAGATTTGTGGTCAGTGCTTTATAACACATTCGTTTACACTCAAAGCGTGTAATAATGTGACATTGTAAATTTAATTTAGCATTATTACTACTTTACAGGTCTAAAGGAAGGCCAAGTCAGTGCAACTGCCACGATTTATCTTCTACTTCATATGGTATCCTAAATATGAGTATAATTCATGATAAAAAGATATGCAGCAATCTCATGAAGTCAGCAATTCTATTAAAACCGTTAGTGAAAAGAACTATGAAAGGCTATGAACTCATTAGTGTTGAATTAGATGAGGTGAGTTTACATTATTTATAAAATTAGTAGCTATGGTTACATACTTTCTACATATTGGACTTATACTACATAGCAAACTGGGTCATGTAAGCTAATTAAACACTATAAAATCTTGTATTTTGTATAACAAATGAAGTAAACCTTTAATCTCAAATATTGTTGAATAAGATAGTTAATGATGTTGACGCTCTAGATATGTGATAAAATGGCCAATAGCACATTGTTTATGACTGATAGTTAGCAACAAATGAATTGTCTGTGTCCACATTATAAAAGAAAGTCTAGCCTTGGATCACGCATGTAAGGTTAAACTTGTGATAACATTATCAACCACCTCACAGTGTATAGCATATTATGAGAGACTATTAAAAAAAAAACAACATACTTCTCTTGGTCACCTATAAATGGTAAGTAATGACTAGCTAGTTTTTGGTTAGCTATCTGAATTTAATGTTTTTATACTTATCTAGTCATTAAGACACATATCTTTATAATAATTTTGTCAAACATTTTGAGTACACTGTTTTAATTTTCATCTGGGCTGTGAAGATAGTAATGCTACTGTGCTGCATAAATAACATGCAGAGAGAGTCTAGTACATTTTAAATTCTGTATAATTTAAAGAAATTGTTTGACTTTGGTGTGCTGCTAAGCAGCACACTCTTGCTTCAAATGTGCTTGTAGAAACCAGAGGTTAATATTTGTTGAATTTACTTCTTTTTTTTCAGCAAGTATACTTTGGCTTTAGTGTTCCATCAAAGGAAATCATAGCGCATGGAAATAATTGATTGTTTAATTTTAAAATTTGAATAAAAAATATGTGTTCAGTTCGTAATTGATTCTTCTTTGCATATAATATCATATGACCTAATGTTAATATGACTCATTTTTGTGCTTAAGCACTTAACTAGTGAGGTCAGAAATATTTACTGATTACACTGCAGTTGTTAGCTATTTAAAATAGAGAATGTTTGAAAATTTAATCTCACAGGCCCCCACTTAAAAAAAAAAAGTTATGTATACAGGTTAAGAATCAAACCGAGTTAGGACTGCTCTAGTTAAATGATTTCACACAGCTTAAAGGTTTTTGGCCCATGACTTTTGTGAAATTGCTTTACTTTGCATGCAGAATGCATGGGAATTAAATAAAAATAAAAACTTGTGCAATGAAAAATCTCATTAGCACTTGCGCCATAGCTTAAGTTCAACATAAACTTTAATGAGAGTGCCATCTAGAAACACCTAGGCACCTTTTGTAGCACACTCCAGCTGATCAGTCATGCGTTGTCTACCACAATATCACACCCTGCTTTGCAACAAGTTAGTGCCCGTGAAATGCAGCTATGTCACCCTTGCCATTGTGCACGTACAGTTGAGGTCGAGTGAATTTACAAGGAAATATTTTTGTGTGCAATAGTAAAAAATATAGAATCTATTTTCATGTCCTTCTCAGATGGGAGGACAACATTTGTTCAAACTTTACTAATAGATACTCTTAATATTATATGGAATTTTACAGAATAACTTACAATGATTCACTTGGTATGGTAAGTAAATAGAATTCCAGAGAAACTCATTGTTATAGCGTACAAGCATAAGTAAGAAGTATCATACAAAATATATCGGCTTCTAAACTTTAGTGGTAGCTGTGCAGTAATTGTGGTCAAGTCCGAAATGGTGACTAGGCTATTTCTTAAGATGGGACAAACCTCCAGTCTCGATTTTTGGCAGGTGCTTTTTCTCCTGGCAGCACTTGCTGGGCTGCAGAAATATAATACCCCAGGGGAAGGAAAAAAAGTTTAACATGCCCTGTCAACCATGATTTATTCCGTAGGTTTTTCGCGCCTAAAAAGTGTGACGGCACCCTGAAACGGACTAAATTGGATACTGACTTTTTGTTTATCACTTCTCAATTTTTTTCTCAACCTTCTTTTGCTCATTAGATGTAATCTCTCTCTTTCACATGCTTTCTTTATACAATACTGAATTAAAGAAGTCTGAGAAAGAAATTGTGAAGTGATAAATTAGCAGAGTAAAAATATTCCACTGATGAAAAGAATCTTTCAAAGATAATTTCTTGGTGGTGTGTTGAGGGCGATATTGTAGCATAGCAGTACCCCTTAAATGTATAAGTATAGAATTGAATTGTTTGGTTGCCCATTGGTTGTCATAGCTCAGTGGAAGATCGCTTGTGCACTAAACAAGCAATTCTAGGTTCGATCCGAAGTGACAGCCAGACATGTTTAATTCCATATTGTTTTAAAAAAATTCTTGTGAGAGTAAGAGATTACATCTAATAATTAATTAGTTTACATTCTCAGACCAGGTATTTTAGTTTGATTAATTCATTGTTTAGGTGTTGTTGTTGCTGTTATGTGTGTGTGTTTGTGTTAATTATTATTGTATTCTGCATTTTTTTTCTAGCATGATCGGTGGAAGGCATCTCAACATATGTACATTGCTAGTTTATCAGTTGCTATGTTTGGAGTTGCTTTAACAATTTCAGTTATATTTTCACCATCATCATTTTCTAAAATTAGCTTAGCTTAATAACTTCAGTATTCAATTAAACTATGTCCATAAATTGTTATTATAACATAATTTAATCTGCAGCAGTAATAAATTAGGTTTAAATTCCATTTGATACTAATAGTCTATGTTCATATAGGGTTTGCTAAATACTATGGTATACTTGTGGTGCAACATATTAATAATATGAAATGTGAAAGTTTGTTAATAAATTAGTTGTCTTTGCACCTGAACATAAATAGATACTAAACAGTAATAAGATATAGCTATCGAGTTATAAAGCCTGAATATAAATAGACACATTTTATTTATCAACTGAGACATTTGCTGCATGCTCGAGTTGAACTTGTAACATTCAGGCTGTATTGTCTCAACCCCTTGTGTTGTTATCGTATGTTATAGTCTATAAAACACTATTTTCAATAAAACCTTGTAAAAATGCTCATTTTAAAGATACCAAAATAATTTTATCAAAAGTACAGATTTAATTGTTTGTTGGGCATGCAAGTCTATTTTACTTGTCACTATTATATAAACAGGCACCAGAGAATAGCCTTTCCTCTGCCATCAAAGCGATTATCTTTTGTATCCTCAGACAGGAACATGGACCAAATAGGTGACTTTTTTCTAGTGGTCAAGCAAGATTGGCACTAGCTGGTGGACTTTTTTCGGAGCGTTATTTATTATAGTTGTAGTCAAATTATAAATATATATATTCCATATGTTTTTTCACTCAGACTATATAAATACCCTCCTTTGATACAATCATTGTCATATTCTGACTTACTTTATTCTTGATCACTTAAAAAATTGGTTTGCTGCAGCAAAATAACAATGCTTAGGCTTTCCTTTCTTTTTTCTTTTTTTTTTGCATTCCCTCCCCACTTCACACGCATACACATTCAGCAGTTTGGTTCTCTTGACACTAGCTTGAAAATATTTTTGCATATTTAATTGTATTTGCTAATTTTCATCATGTACAGACACCAAACATTTTCAAAGCACTTAATATTGTTAGTATGAAGATATTCTACAAAAAAAAAAGTCTTTGCAAGTGTGGACACGGATTTGGTTAGCCAGAGGATAAACTTGTACATAACGAGACCCAACTATGATGCCAAACTCAACAGGTCACTTCACAACGACAGAGTGGGTGGAGCTTTCAAAGTTCGAAAAGCTTTCAACTCCAACAAATGTAGTTGTTGAACTCTGTAAAAGTCATTGACATGGCACATTTCTACTTCAGTGAGCCAATTTGTCCCAATTTTGGGGTGTATTAGTTTTGACGGTGACTTTGAAAATATTTTTACATATTTATTTGTATTTGCTAAATTTCATCACGTACAGGCACCAAACATTTTCAAAGCGCTTTATTTTGTTAGTATGAAGATATTCTACAAAAGAAAAGTCTTTGCAAGTGTGGACATGGATTTGGTTAGCTAGAGGGATAAACTTGTACATAACGAGACCCAACTATGATGCCTAACTCAACAGGTCACTTCACAACAACAGAGTGGGTGGAGCTTTCAAAGTTCAGAAAAGCTTTCAACTTCAACAAATGTAGTTGTTGAACTCTGTAAAAGTCATTGACATGGCACATTTTTACTTCAGTGAGCCAATTTGTCCCAATTTTTGGGTGTATTAGTTTTGACGGTTAACGACTATTTGAAAATATTTTTGCATATTTATTTGTATTTGCTAAATTTCATCACATACAGGCACCAAACATTTTCAAAGCACTTTATTTTGTTAGTATGAAGATATTCTACAAAAGAAAAGTCTTTGCAAGTGTGGACATGGATTTGGTTAGCCAGAGGGATAAACTTGTACATAACGAGACCCAACTATGATGCCAAACTCAACAGGTCACTTCACAACGACAGAGTGGGTGGAGCTTTCAAAGTTCAGAAAAGCTTTCAACTTCAACAATAATGTAGTTGTTCAACACTGTAAAAGTCATTGACATGGCACATTTTTACTTTAGTGAGCCAATTTGTCCCAATTTTTGGGTGTATTAGTTCTGACGGAACGACTATTTGAAAATATTTTTGCATATTTAATTGTATTTGCTAATTTTCATCACGTACAGACACCAAACATTTTCAAAGCACTTTATATACTTAGTATGAAAATATTCTACGGGAAAAAAAAGTCTTTGCAAGTGTGGACACGGATTTGGTTAGCCAGAGGATAAACTTGTACATAACGAGACCCAACTATGAAGCCAAACTCAACAGGCCACTTCACAACGACAGAGTGGGTGGAGCTTTCAAAGTTCAGAAAGGCTTTCAACTTCAACAAATGTAGTTGTTCAACTCTGTATGTTGATGCGGGTTCTGACACTGGAAGTATCCAATGCGAATCCTGAATTAAAGAAAGTCCTGAGTGTATGTATTAGAAGCTAGAATATATAACTCTTATGGGTTGTGAATCCACTGACAAGTTACACTGTCTACACACACTCACAGAATTAGATATGGTTAGACAAGTTTGATATTGAATAGTAGACCACAAGCACTAGAGCAAATGACCACTAAATACAAGAGTCAAGTGACCACAAGCATGAGATTAAAAACAAAAGTGATAACAAAACAGCTAACATGGAAACAGCTGGAAAGCATGCGCTAACAACTGACCAATCAGCTGCAAGCACACACCAGGGGAGCGGAAGTAGTGGAAAGTGGTAGGACAACAACACGGAAAATATAAGATTAGAATACACAAAATAAAGTGAGTTAATATGAATGTTACACAGTGTTCAGTGGCCTGAACATTCTCCCCCCTCCTTCGACTGAGGTTGAAGGTCTTTGTTCTCTCTCCTTGTGGAACTAGTAGAACAAGTTTTACGATAGGTCGAGTATAAATTCCTTTAGAAGTACGAATAGTCACTGTACGCACACATCCATCTGACCCAGGGTGTAGTTTAGTAACAAGTGCTAGTGGCCAGGAATGGGTGAACTGGAGCTGGCATGATTCTGGCAGAGGGTAGTTCTCCCATAATTTGACTAGATGTCCTAGCATATGTCTTCTGGCAGACAACACAGTTGCGAGATATGTTTCTGACAAGTCGTCGAGCTCCAATCATGTAGTAGCACTGTGCAAGTAAGCCCATCAAAAGTGTAGGACCTGCATGGAAATGGTCGATGTGAAGATGATGCACAATAAGTTTACTAAGATGTGCCTTCTTGTGCAAAATGACTGGATGACATTGATTATAAGACAAGCCAGACTGGGGTAGTCTTCCTCCAACACGTAGTATACCATGACAGTCCAGGATAGGATGAAGTGAGTGAAGAGGACTTGAAACTGACACAGCCATTTTAGTCTTGAGAGAAGCGAGTTCTTTGGACATGAAATGTTGCTGATGCAATTTGAATAATACAGTTTCAGATGCTTGAAGTTCCTGTACAGACAGTTGAGATGAGAAGACCCTGTCTGGCAGTTTGCTCCTTGCATTATTGATGAACCTGTACATCCAAGAGATCACACGAATTAGCCTTGAAAATGATGAAAATCTGGAAGTGATATCCTCATTAGGTTGATGGGTCTCAATAGTGAGTGCTGTAGACTTCATATCTGGAAGTGAAGTAGTCTGTATCTGTAACTTCTGTACTGGCCAGTAGTCAGGAGGCTGTGGACCTGACCACCAAAGTTGAGATTTAACAAGCACTCCTGCTGTGGTTCCCCGAGATCCAAGGTCAGCAGGATTGTCTGGAGAGGATACATGTCTCAAGTGATTAGCTGGAATTCGATCGACAATTGACACAACACGATTGGCCACATAAGTTTTCAGACGGTGTGGTGATGTGTTAATCCAACCCAGAGCAATGGTAGAATCGCTCCAAGCGAAAACATCCTTCAGATCAATGTTGAGCTCTCTACTCACTGTAGACAGTAGTTTGCTCAACGAAACTGCAGAACACAGTTCTAGTTAGGGTATAGTTTGAGTCTTCAGTGGAGCCACTTTAGACTTGGCTATCACCAGTGTAGTTGAAACTGAAGTATCAGTGTAAGTAGCCCGAATGTAAACTACACCAGCAAATGCTACTAGCGAAGAGTCACAAAAACCATGTAACTGTATATTAAGTCTTTCTTTGTTGTGATGGTAGTAGTAGCGATAGATTGGAAGCTCTGTCACTAAGGGTAGTTTCTTTCTCCAAGTCTTCCAGTAGTCAGCTAAATCTTGTGGAATATACTGATCCCATTCAATCCCAAGTTGCCAAATCTTCTGAAGAAGTATCTTCAATGTTACTGTTACTGGGGAAAACCAGCCCAACACATTGAACGTCCTGGTTACATCCGATAAAACCTGGCGTTTGGTTGGTAAGTCAATATCCTCAAGTGTTGGTGTAACAATGTGGAGTGAGTCATTGGCTGTGTTCCAGTGAACACCAAGTGCTTTATGACATGAAGATGGAGCAGAAATCAATTGAACTTCATCCTTCTCTAGCAAACCCTCTGGAATATTTGCCTTCAGATCAATACAGTTTGATCTCCACTTTCTTAGAGTCATCTGCGCTTTGTCCAGAAGATGGTTAAGTGCCTCCCGTATGTGTGTAGCTTCTTCCAAGTTGTTTGCACCAGTAAAACAGTCATCCACATAGAATGACGAGTGAATGAGAGCTGATGCCTCAGAAAATTTCTGCTCATAGTCGCTAAGCTAGCTGCCGCAGGACTTGGGTAGCCAAGAAAGGAGAAGATGTTACTCCAAAAGTTAGTCTGGTCATTCTATAATCCTGGTATTGTCCAGCTTTATCCTTGACTACATAGCGATGTAAGTCCCGGCCATCAGAGTGAAGTGACACCTCTCTAAACATCTTTGAGATGTCCACTGACATCCCAATGACATGTTGTCTGAAGCGAAGTAAGATATTAGTTAGGAGAGGATAGAGTGTTGGACCAGGTATTAGTGTGTCATTCAAAGAATAACCTGAAGTTGTATGAGCTGAAGCGTCGAACACTATTCTGAGTTTGGTGGATGTGCTAGATTATTTCACAACACCATGCATTGGCATGTAAAAGGTCTGAGAGTCTGGTTTGGTAAGATCAGGAGTAGGTACCAGTTCAGCATGGCCAAGTACAGCGTACTCATCTACAGCAGTCTGAAAGTCTGACCACTTTCCACGCTTGATAAGTAAGCGTTGGTTCTGCTCATATCTCCCGATAGCTTGAGAACGAAAATGTCCCAATGGTGGAGCTGTTTCTCTGAGTTTGGTGGATGTGCTAGATTCTTTCACAACACCATGCATTGGCATGTAAAAGGTCTGAGAGTCTGGTTTGGTAAGATCAGGAGTAGGTACCAGTTCAGCATGGCCAAGTACAGCGTACTCATCTGCAGCAGTCTGAAAGTCTGACCACTTTCCACGCTTGATAAGTAAGCGTTGGTTCTGCTCATATCTCCTGATAGCTTGAGAGAACGAGAATGTCCCAATGGTGGAGCTGTTTCCCTTCTGGGGAGTTTGACTATGTACCGACCATCACTTTTCCTTGACACAGAATCCTTGAAATGGGTGATAGCAACTTGGTCATCATGAGATAGCTGGTCAACATCAGAAGGAGGTTCCTCAGTTTCCCAAAATGCCCGTAGCAAGTCATTGGTGTCAGCATCTATACTAAGCTTTACAACAGATATGAGCAGTCACTACTTGGGAAGGAGAGGTGCAATAGCCTCCCAATGACCCAACCAAACATGGTATTGACACTATAGAGGTCTGAAGTAGGTGAGTTCAAAAATCCTTGTCGCAGTATGCGATGGATGATGTCTTGTCCCAGCAAAAGATCTATCCTGCCAGGAGAGCCAAAGCTTTGGTCAGCTAACTCCAACTTACTAGTGAACTCCAAGTCTTTGTGAATTGTGATATCATTTGCAGGAGTATTTCCTGTTATTGAAGTAACAACAGATGGAGAAAGTTGGAGAGGTTGTTCGTTCGGCTTGTTGGCTGCCTTGAGAGTAGCATTCACCTTGAAGTTGCTAGTAGCGGCATGTCATTCTGCTAGACCCTTGATAGAAGTGGCAAAAGGAATACGTTTTGCTTTGCAGTAGCTACTTTGTTAGTTAGGAAAGATAAGGTTGAACCAGTATCAATCATGGCTCACCAGTTGTGCATTACCATCAGTTTCAAGAAGAACTTGACAAGACCAGACGAGAGCAGTCTTGTCAGGAATAGTCACGGCAAGTGAGGAAGCCTAAGCAGGAGCAGTTGAAGTGACTGGTGTTTGAGAAGTGGGTGCTGGAGCCTGAGAAGTAGTGGTGGTTGGAGCTTGAGAAACAGCTGGGGTCTGAGAAGTAGTAATAGTAGGTCGGTCAGGCTGGTGAAGGAGAGTGTGATGTTTTCCAGCACATACTTTACATAGTGACTTACTAGTACATTGTCTAGAGGAATGATTAGTACCCAGACAATTGAAGCATGCTTGCAGTGATTGAATAGTTTGATGGCGAGATGATACATCACGAGACTTGAACTCTGGACACAAGTACAATGGGTACTTCTCAGATGGACACAGTTTGCAGTGGACCAGTTCCTTTGCATGCAGGGAGAACTGTGACTTATTGGATTATGTAGTTCATAATCCATTAATCTGCCTGGAGAAAGGCTTGTGAGAAGATGGCTTGAAATCACGACTGCGATCTTTGTCATTGTAACTAAGAACAAGTTCTCGCTGGTCACAGAAGTCTATGAGCAGACTTCCAAGTGGAATGCTAGACTGATCTTTAGTGAATAGGCGCCACTCCTCTAGGAGCTTGTGACTCATGCGAGTTTCCATTATTGCTGTAAACACCTGATCTGCAGTGCCATTACCATAGCGTAGTAGAATATTCTTGTACTTGTTGAACTCTTTGACCATGTTGGCCAAACCAGTACGTTAGTAAGAGGTATTAGGAATATTCATCATTCCACGTAAAGCTTCAGTGAAAACCTCCCTGGGCTGTTCATACTTTGTAAACGCTTTTCCACTTCTTTAAAACTATCACCATTCCTAATCGAATCTGCAACAATATCCTGAGCAATTGGATCTTTCAAACAGTCTTAAAGGTAGCTAAGTTTCTCGTCATCTGTGATCCTCTTAAGCTTTCCGACATAATCTTGGAACCTCCTCCAGAATCCGTGACCAGTTCGCAGGCCGGACCCACAGTTCATGCAGAATACATGTTATACTTTAGCCCTAGCGAAACCAATACTTAGGATATAAAGTTTAGTGACTGTGTCTAGTGAAAACTGGCAATTATGAGGTAATATGTGATAATATTTTTATGTGATAATATTTTTATTGAGACACATTAGTTCCACAAAAAAAAAATTCACCACATCAATGACTTGTACAGAGTTGAACAACTTAATTTGTTAAAGTTCAAACTTTGGAAATTCCTCTTTCTGGCCCGAAACAACCCCAATGAAGTGCTTTTCACATCTATAACTCCTTTCTCTTTGATTTCACCCCCTTACCCCATGTTGAACAAATTCGGACGCTTTAATCAGCCCAATCGTATAGGTTCTATCTTTGGAATGGATGGAGTTACACCTCTGAAACTTGGAAATTCCTCTTTCTGGCCCCAAACAACCCCAACAAAGTGTTTTTTTTTTCATCTGTAACTCCTGCCCCTTTGATTTGAGCCCCTTACCACATGTTCAAAAAGTTTGGACGCTTTAATCAACCCAATTGTATAGGCCCTATCTCTGGAATAGGTGTAGCTACAGCTTTGAAACTTGGAAATTCCTCTTTCTGGCCCGAAACAACCCCAACGAAGTGCTTTTCACATCTATAACTCCTTTCTCTTTGATTTCACCCCCTTGCCCCATGTTGAACAAATTCGGACGCTTTAATCAACCCAATCGTATAGGTTCTATATTTGGAATGGGTGGAGTTACACCTCTGAAAAAGACACCATCTTGGACATTTTCATTAGAGTGGAATTGGTACAGTGTGGTTATGACCGTAGATTAACTTGTATAGCAAAATAAATAACCAATACCTTATGAAGTACAAGTGAATCATGTGACGCTGCAGAATGAGGAGCAAGTGAATCATGTGACGCAGAATGAGAAGCAAGTGAATCATGTGATGCTGCAAAATGACGAACAAGTGGTTGAAGAGAATTGATGGATGAGAACAGCAAGATATTGCAGTGAACAAGAAGTGAATCAACTGATCTTGACTGAAAGAAATAAACTGTACAAATTGTACAGAACATCTTGTTGAGTTACACCAGAGCTGTCTCCCTGTATGAGGGGGGCATGGGGTAGTTCTGATGAGGGACTGCTGCCAACATTGGGATGGGAACTCGCCTGGCCTGTCTAGCTCGCACGGCTGCTGCAACACGTTCCTTATGGCGTAACACCATGAATAAAGAAACAATCAATAGGCATACAGCTGCTACCAAGAAAACACCAGAAATATTTGGCCATATACAACCCCAACCAATCTCCTGCAATAGACACAACCAGGACATAGTGAACCACAGTGTTAATGTAAAAGATGACCAGCTGTATAGAGTGCTAATGTAAGAGATGACCAGCTGTACCAGCTGTATAGAGTGTTAATGTAAGAGAGGACCAGTTGTAAGAGTGTTAATGTGAGAGAGATGACCAGCTATATAGAGTGCTAATAAACATTAGACAAACTATGTGTTTATACCTTCACCTTCTTTTGGTACATTATTAGTTGCAAAAGTGGGTGTGGTTTCACTGGCTGATGGTGGTACCATGGTGGATGTCATTTCCACAGATGCTTGATAAGTGGGCAGAGGTGGCAAGTTTATTAGGAGATATTGGTAGCTGCCATTGACGGGTGACATTTTATTACATCCAGGATACTGACAGCAACAAGTAAACTCCTGCAGTCTCCTCCTGTACACTTCTTCCAGCAAATTACGTGTGTCGTACTACAGAGACATAACCATGACAACACTCACATTGTCATGTCAGTGGTACTCACATGGCTGATGCTCAATTACTCTGCAATATCATTCATTAACTTTCTCGACACTTTCCACTTTATCATTCAAACATTTCTGCTCAATATTTTGATTCTAGCTAGGTATATCATTCAGTAAGTAAATTGGGTATGGGGTTGGGTGAGGGGGGAGGGGAGAAGAAGGGTGAGGGGAGGAGAAGGGTGAGGGGAGGAGAAGGGTGAGGGGAGGAGAAAGGTGAGGGGAGGAGAAGGGCGAGGGGAGGAGAGGAGGGAGGGGTGAGGGGAGGAGAGGGGTGAGGGGAGGAGAGGGGGGTTAAGGAACCAAGCATTACTGAAACAGATACCAAAAACTACTGAAGTGAGATGCTAAGCTACTGAAATATTGAAGGCTAGAGGCAAACATTTGTGTATGCTAAAGATGGAGTGAACTATTATCACTCTCAAAGATCGCGTGGGTGTTTCTCTGACAACACAAACTAACGATCGAGCTATAGCTGTTCTATAAACTAACTACTCCCAACACTCCCACATTGAATGACAGACAATTCGTTATTACACAACTAAACCACCTAGGTATCTTTATGATTGAACCATTCCGCATCATTACCAAGCAGATTCCAGCTCTATACTTCACAGAGCTGAGGCTGTTGCAACCGGCAGATGAGAGTTGCAGATTGCCAGAGAAATCAAATGAGAAGTGATTGGTGCAGTAGTCGCCTGGTACACGGCAAGCACGCAATGTATTACGACTTGAATTGTAGCATATTAAAAAAGCCTCCGCCATGGACACAGTTGTCATGACAATTTGTAACAAGTACCTGGGCTGTAAACTATAAACGAAAAAAATTAAAGTGAATATTTCTAAGACTATATAAACGTGATCAGCAAGAAAAGGTTATGACTAATGAATGCACGAATTCAGGAGATGTTAGCCTAAAATTGAAGAGCATAACTTTCTTTGTAGTAGTAATTTGGCAGCTTAATAACTCACCAACATCATTCTTAAAACGTTAGGTAATGATCGTCAGCGCGCGGGTTTAGTAGCCTAGCCCTAGCCCTAGTCATTCATTTTTCCCCCTTTAAAAGACCACAGGAATTTGTTATGTATTACATAGAGTAGGGCTAGTTATAGGGATGTACCACTATTATTACATAGAGTAGCGCTAGTTATAGGGATGTACCACTATTATTACATAGAGTAGGGCTTGTTAGGGATGTACCACTATTATTACATAGAGTAGAGCTAGTTATAGGGATGTATCACTATTATTACATAGAGTAGAACTAGTTATAAGGATGTACCACTATTATTACATAGAGTAGAGCTAGTTATAGGGATGTACCACTATTATTATATAGAGTAGAGCTTATTCTAGGACTGTACCACTATTATTACATAGAGTAGAGCTTATTCTAGGACTGTACCACTATTACATAGAGTAGAGCTAGTTATAGGAATGTACCACTATTATTACATAGAGTAGAGCTAGTTATAGGGATGTACCACTATTATTATATAGAGTAGAGCTTATTCTAGGACTGTACCACTATTATTACATAGAGTAGAGCTTATTCTAGACTGTACCACTAATTTTACATAGAGTAGAGCTAGTTATAGGTATGTACCACTATTATTACATAGAGTAGAGCTAGTTATAAAGATGTACCACT
>WLWD01003085.1_pt1 | contig 75410 bp, 25 predicted proteins | sample 6712731 | NCBI WGS metagenome assembly WLWD01 (sample SAMN12718690, study PRJNA576275) | sponge metagenome | isolation source: marine sponge | host: Mycale hentscheli | place: New Zealand: South Island, Marlborough, Capsize Point | collected 2014-11-01
CCCCCCCCCCCCCTCCTCCCCCTGGGACAGGTAGGGGCAGAGCCCCTCACCCTAACTTTGGGATAGTGAAAACTATTGAATTTTTTTACTACAAGCACCTAATAGCAGTGTACACAATCACCATTAACAATTTTACCCACAATAGTCTCCTATTGTGTGGTCACTGTTAGACTGCATGAATTCATACCAACTGCAGCATAGAAAACCTAAGGCAGTAGTCAGCACTAGATGTGTTGTAAGATATAGTAACTTTAGTCTGCTAGATTCATTCCTGTATCAGCCACTCATTACCAGTCTCTGTATGGCACCAGCGGCTAGCTAGCCAACAATCAACTGTAGATTCACATCAGTGGCACCATATACCCAGCGACACTGTTTTCTACTTTCAAATTCACACAATTCAAATCAATTTTCATCAGAATAGTTTATTCACAGCTTAGAGATGAATGCGAGTGTGTCAGGGACCCCTCCTAGGGACCCCTCCCCCCTCCCAATACTGAAACATCTTCTTACACCACTGGCTTGTGGATATGACCAAGCTGCTCTTGCTCGCCAGGCACAGACACTATGTAACAAAAATGATTGGCCTAAAGATCTTTTATCAGTTAACATACTCACAATTTATGGTCTATTAGATATGTCCACACTAGACATTCCTTCGGTGTAAAGGGCCCAAATAAATCTTTATATGAGAATGAAATGGACACAACGATAAATAAAATGAAAAGTTCAACAAGCAAAATTATTGTCCAATTTAAATTATCAGAGTTAATATAAAAAAAATTCAATATTATTTTCATAATTCCTAAATTCCTGGAATACATTCAATTTCTATATCATGTATAGCTTTCCATTGTTTAACAAAAGCTCAATTTCTATATCATGTATAGCTTTCCATTGTTTAACAAAAGCTCAATTTCTATATCATGTATAGCTTTCCATTGTTTAACAAAAGCTCAGGTGAGCACTGGACCCATACACTATCACTTTTATTACTCAAAATGTACACTTAGGAAGCTGACCTCCATTCTTAGACATGACCTAAGGCACTGACCTATGAATACCAGTCAAACCAGGTACCAACCTCAGCTATCTGCACTTAAAACCAATGAAGTAGCACTTGCAGTAGTACTTGCCTTGGTTCTGTCACACATTAGCTATTGTACTTCTTGATTACAGTAGTATGTTTTTTACATGCTTCATTACAGTTGTTTGTTTTTCATCATTGCTTTTTGTATTAGGAAGTAATTAAGTAGTGGTGTTACTTGATCATTGAAGCCTTTGTCGTATTCTTATGATCATTATGATGCATACTAATAAAGCATGCTTGCTATTAGCTTGTAGAGAGCTTTTGTGCTCAGTTTATAAAAAAAAAGAGTTTTATTCATGGCATGAACTGTTTTGGCCAAACTCACTTCCTGCCATGACCATGAATTCTTGAGGGCTTCCTTCCTCCCTGCACACTTCTCATAAAAAACAACACTTAAATAAACAAGACACACTGTTCTAAACTGAAAGTGGTTTCAAGATAAACCCTTCAGTGTGTGCCCAAATTACCGTTATCTATAAATAACATTATTTCTGATGCTTTATAGGTTCATTACTACGTAATACAATTTCTGGTAGTTTATTTATTGCTTTTTTGTCATTTTTAGTATTGTGTTATTTGTCAACTGATGAAGACTTACGGGTCGAAACGTTTTGACTATTTATAGTTATAATCTACTAAGAAAGCTAATAAATAAACTACCAACATTGTTTCTAGTACACCAAGGGCTTGGCTTCTCTAAATGATGATGTACCAAAAACATATAACCACAATAGTCCCTTAGCTAACCAACCAAAAACATTTGAAATAAAAAAACAAATCTAAAATCATGATGACACTTTTACAGCTACCTTTCTCTAGTGGAGCCTACCCAACTGGGGTTAGAGCAGCTGCTAAAATATCAGCTGGGTGTGTCAGAGCCCCTAGAGAGTTTTACCCCCTAACTTTATACCAAGATTTACTAACAAACTACTTCAGTGAAGATATCTAGCATGAAATAAACCACTTATTATACTCTTTAGAGTGATATGGCTAGATATTTCATTCTTAGGCTTTATCTCTGGTTCTTGAAAATAAACTACCCTGCTCTTGAAATATTTCACCATATCACACTCTGACTCATGTATACATTTTATTCTACCCTATATATCTTAATAATTATTTTTTTAGGTACTTGATCTGTGAAATAACTCACAATACTTCACGCTTTTTAATTCACGCTGTATTGCGTAAGCTCATTACCCTTGTAGTTATAGTAACCACTCATGTTCAAAACTTTCCCAGTTTTTATAGCTACCTTCCTCTGGTGTAGCCTACCCAAAAAAGTAGCAACTGGGTTTGGGTAACATCAAAACAAACTTTATTAAGTGTGAGTTAAGGTCCTAGTACAAACTACAGTAGTGAAGATATCTAGGGTAGAAAAAACCACTTATTACTGATATGGCTAGACATTTAACTCTCAGGCTAAATTATTTTTGCTCGCCTCTGGCTCGTGAACATAAATTACCTGGGCTTGTGAAATATTTCACCATATCGTACTCTCACTCATGTAATAAGGACTATGTATAATTATGTGTGTGTGTGTTTATTGACATCCTATCTCATTGTGCACTTTATTACACGGTTATGCGTACTTTATATTCCTTAGACCCACCAAATCATGGCTTGTTCTTTACTCTGAGTGGCATTGTTTATCTTCCAAATGAATGTTTTTTTATAGAGGACATTGGTTCTAATCCGACAATTAGTAATCCTGAAGGAGCTGCTATAAATATATATGTGTGCAGTAGCAAATAAAACTGACAAAACAGAAGAATATACATTACGTCAAGATTCCAAAAGTCCAAATTTATTAGAAATGTATGCTGTAGTTGATAAAACTGCTAAAAGAAATGAAAAAAATAGATGGAATCACTAAATAGTACTAGCGTGTCAGAAATGGATGCAGGAGTTGACAACTGCGAGAAGTGATGCAGAAGGATCAATGGAATCACTACATAGTCCTAACATATCAGACATGTATGCAGTAGCTGATAAGAAGGCTAAGAGTAGCAACTCACTCCATGAAACAAGTATATAGTAGCCAGTAGCCAAAGCAACAGCGTGAACATTAGAGCATGAAAGTACAATAAAAAACTTTAACCTAAAGTAGAATAGAATTCATGAAATAATATATTTTTAATGTGTTATTATCTCAAATATTAGTGATAGTGTATTACGTATTTCGGTATATTCATAACAAGAATATAAGTTGTAGCTTATGTATATGTAAGTTTCAGTATCAGATTATTATAATCTTCCCATGACTACATTAAGTTCTCTAGAACTCAAACACATACACTTTCTGGTCCCCATACACACGTAAATGTAGTAACAATGCTAAAATAGTTGCTAGAGTAGGCTTTAGCTACCTCTAAGTTAGGATAATAGAACGTTCTTGTGAAGGAGTTAGTCTTTAAATGGGTTTTATAGTAGTCACATTAGTTAAGTATTATGTTTAGAAAAGTCCATTAGCTAGTGGGCTTGAAAACTGTATAATTTGTGAAGGTCAAAATCATGTATAAAGATATAGATAGCTGCACATAACATGGCAACCATTGTGAGGCCTTTATGATTAATATTGTAATTGCATGAAATAGCTAACTCATGTACCTAAGAACTTATAAAACATTGTATTTCTATTAAATTTTGGATATTTATTAAGTACTAATGGTTGAGGTATGTTTACTTAAAATGCTAATTAATCTATTCATGTTTAGCTGCATTGAATGTGTATTAGTAAAAATATTAGGTAAAATATAAACTAGTTTTGTTTTGTGTTTTCATCCACTCTATTGGTGTAATGGTTTAATTTTTTATCCACAAAAGTAGCTGTTATTCAGGCTCTCCACAGCTTCGTTTTGTCTTTTATACCAAAGTATAATTCCCGTAAAACTATAGGTAACACCTTAGTTCTGGGGTATTTTAGTTTTTGTAATACTAAGCTGTATGCTGGATTGTCAGAGGTGATATGTTCCCACCAAAGAGGTGGCTAGAGTTTGTCTATCCTTATCTACACACCCTTAACATAGAAGATAGGGTTTATATTAAACAATTTGGAAAAACAACCACAGAACGAAGTTGCACCAATTAACATGTATTTGATACACAAGAATGCTGTCTTTTTGAAGTCTTTTTGAAGTCTAATAATTATACAGTTTATGTTTGTTCATTTCCCTCAAGCTGTTTCCTCTTTCTTCTCTCTTTCTGTTTCTATTCACATTTCCTGTAGATAGGGTCGGGGATGATATAATGGACCATCACATCCTAACAAAGAATTTAGCATGTCTCTGCAAGACGTTCAGCGATGCAATACAAAGTTATCCAGTCCCTAAGGTGTTAGCTCCATCATGCCCAAGCAAATAATCAAGCAGATGTTTGAAAAAATTCGACAGCATAGATGTTAGTGGTTGCATGCTTTTTGTTTTGATTTCCTCTAAATGGAAATATAAATTTATCATGATGGAGGATACCCATTTTTTTAGAAAAGCAGGCTGAATCCCAGTCTGCATAGTATTGTCTAGCTAAATCAGGCCAACCACCATAATCACTGCAAATTTGTGTTTATTGGGGTGCTTAATTGGACAGTCATGTCGTAGGTTGCCAAGCTATACATACTCCATAACTGAAATGAAAAATGCATTGTCATGCTGATATATTAATATTGAATGTTTTTATGACATGCATCTATTGGCAAGTACTTCATTCCTTAGTTTGAGTGACTCTTTGTGTAATAAGTCTTTATTTATAGAGATTATAGCTAAGTCCTGAATGTGATGAATCATATGAATCAAAGCCGCTCAGATATGTCATACTATTCATATATACCACTATTGTAGCAACAATAGTAGCTAATGGTCTTATTAGATATTGAAGACCTGGTTATATCCAAAAATAATGAAGACAGCAAGCACACATGTATTTGGTCCAGTACAATAGTACAACTAGACCACATGGTGTGGGTCTGGCCTCCAGAAGAAAGTGGAGAAGTGGAGAAGGAAATGAAGAAGGAGGAAAGAGTGTTGGAACTGAACTGAGAAGGGACTATCTGTTGTGATCTTCCAGAATCTGACCCCCTTTACCACCAAAAGTTTCAGCAGAAATTCTTTTTACTCACCAGTGAAAGCACCAGCTGAGTTCCAGAAGTGACCTCAAGCACTGAACATACTACAATTGCAAACTTCTGTAAAAGTTGAATATCTGCAATTTGGCAAGGCAAACGGGCAGACAGGACAGCTATAACCTTGTCGCGCATGCGCGGTGAGTGTTTACACGCGTCTTCCCCCGATCACCCCATCCCTTCCAGGCCAGGTACGTAATCTTCCCGAGACGTTGGTGCTGTACACAATTGGTAGAGAACTGAACGGATTTCTGCGTTTAGCATCTGCCGAAAAAAATATCGGATAATGTTACCTGTAATAGTTTTCTCATTGGTATATTCTGCTGTCTTCGCCCAAGGTAAATTAGGACCCACCACAGTGTGTAATTGGTAATATTGGTTCCACTTTCGTTTGATGAACCCCCTTTAAACTCTTAGAGAATCCATAGATAGTAAGCAAATGTGAATATCAGTAGAAATAAGTTTGTATTAAAGATAACATTTTTGTCAGGATAAGTATTGTCAGGCTTGTGCCTTTAGTAAGTATTAGCCATAGCTCATTCTTAGGAGCTTTGAACTTAAATGAATTAAACACTAAAGTGCCAGAATGAAATTGAAAGCAATTAAACATCACCATCATATAAAGTCATGTGTGTTGTTATATGCATATCAACAATGTGCTTTTAAATTGTCATAATGATTTATTGTAAGTAACTAGGGGTTTTCATTTTATCTCGTTACTGCTGTTCATTACACAACTTCAATAAGCTAACAGTGCCATTCACTCCTAATTAAATTTACTACATTCATAAATTAAATGAATCAATAACTATCACCTGTAATTGGCGAGTGATGTAAGTGTAATGAGCCAATAATTCAAGTATGGATTGATTATTTAAATGATATTAGTGAATGAAGTTATTTAGAGACTAGAAAGTTAAAAACAAACAATAATTAGCAGAGTGAAGATAGCCCAATAAAAGTTTTTAAAATTATTTTGTTAAGAACTCACAAGGTTGGATCAGTTTTGGTTTTTGTTCCCTGTGTTCCTAAATCTTCATATAAATAAAATAATTTGCCCCTTAACTGGTCAATTATAGGCTACTTAGACAACCAATCTTGCTGAAAATAGTATTGTATTACAGTAGCATTTTATTACCTCCAAAATTAGGTTTTCAGCTTGGCTCCAGGATGGTGTGCGAAATCAGCAAAATAGTAACACCACTTAATTGTGTATTTTTAAGCGAAATAGGAACTCAGCTAAATCCACATGTGCACAAGGATACTTGATTACTTTAGAGGTTGTACTGGTTCCGCTGCCTCTTACTTACAGCGATGTTGACAATAAGCTAGTCATTTAGTCTTGTGTTGATTTATGTTAATATAAACTTTTTTAATGCGGCCGTTGTGCTACAAGTATACACAAAAACCTCCTAAACTAATAACTTTCAGTATCCTGCAAGTCTACAAACATATCTGCAATATCAAAAAACAAGGTATTGTTTATTCAATGCACTTTAATTACTTTGAGGTTGCAAACTTAAATTTATTTGCATATTGTAATTAAATCTCTACTCATGTAATTAATTGTGCACACATTATGGAATACTAAAGCATAGTAATGTATACTTATATTAAATAGATACACAAGCTAATGGCTTGTACTTTACTTTGAAGGGGAATATGTATCTTCCAAATAAAGCAGTTTTCATAGAGGACATAGGTCGTGATGTGATTGATCGTAGAAATCCAGGAGCTGCTCTGGTATGTCACTCTAGCAATATTAACCTTCACTGCTGTAGAGGTAGTGACAACAATGGTAGTGGTTCTATTGGTGACTGGTTTTATCCAAACAATTCTCAAGTCATTTCACACAGTAAGGCAAATACTTCCAACAATACATTTGTTCGAATTGGATATCAATTACAAGTGAGATTAGTGAAAAGAGGCAACCCAACTGAATCACTTGGACTCTATAGATGTGAAGTTCCAAATTCAAGAGGTGAAATTATCAGCGCCAGCATTAACATACTATCTAGAAGTAAGTTACAGCTACTAAAATAAAGAAGTTGTAAATGTGCTTGTCATTTGTGATCAATTCTACAAATAGCAAAATATTGAATGTCACCATTCAAATAATATTTGGCATTTTAGAAAATAGTGTTAAAATAATTTATTTCAACTTGTTCTAGCTAAAATACTAGCTAAATTACATACACATTAACACTGTGAGCTGAATTATGCTACTATGTCACATTCACTCCAAAAGATGTTTTTTTTACTTACCTACCCTATAAATATAGCAATATACATGCACGTTTCTTTGATTTTAACATAATGTTTTTCAACTTCATTACAGAATCTAATCCAGCTCATACTACACCTATTTATACCACACCTACTAATACCTTACTTACTTATACTACACCTACAAATACCCTACCAACTTATACCACACCTACTATTACCTCAACTACTTTTACCGCACATGTATATTCTACACCCACTGCTTTATCAAGAAGCACTTTCTCATCAGGCAGCAATGAAAGAACTACAGCACAAGAAGGAAAACATTCTATGTCATCTGGAACAACAACTGTGATGTCATCTACACAAAACAGTTCTCTAACCACTATCGTTGTTATAATTGTAATCATAATAATAGTCATATTTGCCATTATAGCAGTTGTCATACTAATAGTGCTATTCCGTCAGAGTCTTGGTAAATGGATATTACCATCGACGTTACGACATCCATCTGTTCGGTCCAAATCAAACCAACACTCCAGAGAGATTAATGGAAACTTGCCTAATGATATTTTTGAAAATCCTATACCAGTGGCAACCAATGGAACACAGAGCAGTATTAATTTATCTGAAATGCATTATGTACTTGATAAAAGTATGAAGAAGAATCCTGAAGATGGAATAAGTGAGAGTCACAATATTATAACAGATATGTATGCTGTAGGTGATGAAAGTGCACCGAGGGACTTAATTGGAATTTATGAATCGCTTGATGGTCCTAATGCATATGCTGTAAGAGATCAAAAGGGGAATCAGAAAGCAAACAACAAGTATGAAACACGTACTACTAATCCTAATTTATCTGACATGTATGCTGTAGTAGATAAAGCTGCAAAGATTAAGGCCAATTCACCAGATGAAGAATCCATAAGCCCAAATATATCTGAAATGTATGCAGTAGTAGACAAAACTGCAAAAAGGAATGCAAAAGAATCGATTGAATCGCTTAATAGTCCAAACATATCAGATATGTATGCAGTAGTTGATAAGAAGGGTAACAACAACAAAGCACTCAATGAGCCAAGTAGCCAAGATTTTTCTGAAATTTATTCTGTAGTGAAATAAAGTGCTTAAACAGAACATTAAAACTGAGAATACAGCAGAAAACTTTAACTTAAGTGAGGATTTATGTCAAAGTGTTAGCACAACATTTGAAATGTATTTATATATAATATGTCAGTCAAAATGTTATTGATGTTATTATGTAGCCTTTGTGACTTGCTTAAAGTGGAAATCATTAGTGGTGAGGTCTGCCTATAAAAATGGCAACAACCTATGTTGTGGGGATTGGGGTCAGGGAGTGCTTCCACTTGGGCCTGGTCCCGGTCAATTCCAAGGTAAGATTAACTGCCACCAGAATCTTTGTGAAAATAGTGACACAAATCCCTTCTCAGATTTGTATAAAAAGGGGGACACAGGGCTGTGACATAGAACTGAAGAACACAAAAACTGGAAACTCTACAGATGATTACACACACACACACTCACACACACACACAACACACACACACACAAAAATGCAAATGCAAATTCTCTTGCTGCCGCTAGGCGGTTACGCACTGAGATAACTTGAATTATTTCATAATCACAAGTCATGGAAACTACCTAAAAATAATATTGTGGAGATATCTAGAGTGGAATATACAATATGTATTTCATGAGTCAGAGTGTGATAGGAAAAATATTTCATGAGCAGGCTAATTATTTTCATGAGCCAAAGGGGAGTGAAAATAAAGCCTGAGAGTGAGATTTCTTGCTATATCACTCTGCCTGAGTCCAATTAGTGGTTTACTCTAAACTAGATATCTTCATTATATGTAGTTTATTCTAGGACCTTAACTCACAAGGTGTAAAGTTAACTGTAGGGCTCCCCAACTCCCTGCTGTTATTTGAGCAGCTGTTCTAACCCAGTTGGGTAGGCTACATCAGAGGAAGGTAGCTGTAAAAACCAGGTAAAGTGGTGAGCTTGGCAGGTTGCTTATAGGGTAATGAGCTTGCTGAAATAGCAACCAACCATTTATTATCCTGTGAGTTTTTTCACTCTCATGTACATAAAAATAACATTGTAAAGATATCTATGGTGGGATATATATATATATATATATATATATATATATGAGGCAGATCAGGATTTGTTAAGAGGGGGCTCTTTTCAAGAAAAGGTGAAATGGCTATAACTACTTATGAGAAAATGTTGGCTATATAGTATTTCCTATAAGACTATAACATTTATTCACACAATAATTAGCATTCAAATGTGATTGGCCAGAACTGAAATGAATGACCTGCTAAAATCAGGAAGGAAAAAAATTGAAACTAAGAACAAAACCAATTTACAGAGGTATTTATGTCTAGCATAATGAAAAGGAGCGAATGGTAGGAGTTGGTGTGTTTTGTACATTTTTTTGTTATTATGCTACATATGCTAGCAATGCTCATTGTTATTATGTTACTTGAAACCTGCTTGTGGACAGAATTCGAAGGCCACTTCAACCACATTCACAACTATAAGAATCCCTGTACACATGACTAATCTGAATCCTGATATGACCACTACTGTGTGTTGTTGATCTGCAGGTGCGATCTTTAGAAGATTGCTATTATTGTTGGATTAGGAGGGAAAAAATGATGAACTTCTTATAATGTTAGATTTAGTAAGCAGATGTGAATGAGTTTTTAAAAGTGTCATCATAATTTTAGATTTGTTTTTTTATTTCAAATGTTTTTAGTCTTATTTTAATAGTGATAGCAATTTTTTAGTGTAATTTTGTTTTTGGTTATACGACTGATTTAATTGTAGTTTAGTTACTGATACACCTTATGAGATTTAGTTTCAATTAAAAAAATTCAAATGTTTTTCATCCAGTAAATTGCAAAGTAAGCAAATGAGCAGCTTCTGAAGTTGTATATTTTCGTACACAATTATTTTATGGAAGGATAATGAAATTAAAAGCAACATGCTCTATATGAGCATCACTATCACAAGTTGTGTGTGTGATTATGTGCATATCGATAATGTACTCCTTGTATTTCCCCTACATATAAATTATTTGGCTTTCACTATGTGTTGAGCAGCTGTTCTGTTCCATAAACAACTTCAAATAACATTGTCATTAACTCATTCTGTATATATCTTGAAACCACTGTCAGTTTAGAACAGTGTGTGTCGTTGTTTATTTAAGTGTTGTTTTTTATGAGAAGTGTGCAGGGAGGAAGGAAGCCCTCATGAATTCATGGTCAGGGCAGGAAGTGAGTTTGGCCAAAACAGTTCATGCCATGAATAAAACTCTTTTTTTTTTTTTATAAAACCAGCTAATAGCATGCATGCTTTATTAGTATGCATTATATGATCATAAGAATACGACAAAGACTTCAATGATTAAGTAACACCACTACTTAATTACTTCCTAATACAAAAAGCAATGATGAAAAATAAACAACTGTAATGAAGCATGTAAAAAACAAACTACTGTAATGAAGAAGTACAATAGCTAATGTGTGACAGAACCAAGGCAAGTACAACTGCAAGTGCTACTTCATTAGTTTTAAGTGCAGATAGCTGAGGTTGGTACGTGGTTTGACTGGTATTCATAGGTCAGTGCCTTAGGTCATGTCTAAGAATGGAGCTTCCTAAGTGCATGTACATTTTGAGTAATAAAAGTGATAGTGTATCTCACCTGAGCTTTTGTTAAACAATGGAAAGCTATACATCATATAGAAATTGAGCTTTTGTTGAATAATGGAAAGCTATACATGATATAGAAATTGAGCTTTTGTTAAACAATGGAAAGCTATACATGATATAGAAATTGAGCTTTTGTTAAACAATGGAAAGCTATACATGATATAGAAATTGAGCTTTTGTTGAATAATGGAAAGCTATACATGATATAGAAATTGAATGTATTCCAGGAATTTAGGAATTATGAAAATAATATTGAATTTTTTTTTATATTAACTCTGTTAATTTAAATTGGAAAATAATTTTGCTTGTTGAACTTTTCATTTTATTTATCGTTGTGTCCATTTCATTCTCATATAAAGATTTATTTGGGCCCTTTACACCGAAGGAATGTCTAGTGTGGACATATCTAATAGACCATAAATTGTGAGTATGTTAACTGATAAAAGATCTTTAGGCCAATCATTTTTGTTACATAGTGTCTGTGCCTGGCGAGCAAGAGCAGCTACAATAATATTGATTCATCATTTAATTGATGTTATCCTTCAGTGTGTGCCCAATTACCGTTATCTATAAACAACATTGTTTCTAGTACACCAAGGGCTGCTTCTCTAAAATGATGATGCCCCAAACACACATAACCACAATCGTCCCTTAGCTGACCAACTAAACCCCCCCACCCCTGTTTGGGAGTGTAAACAGCGTGTACACTGTATGTGTGTGCATTTGGTGCGTATTTCGTGTGATGAACCCTTTACCCGATTAAAGGGCCCAAATAAATCTTTATATGAGAATGAAATGGACACAACGATAAATAAAATGAAAAGTTCAACAAGCAAAATTATTTTCCAATTTAAATTATCAGAGTTAATACTAGTGATGTGCTTGAGCACAAATGGCGAGCGAGCCTAAAGACTATACAATTTTTATATGAATGATTTTGACTTCTAACACTGAAGCTACTGAAAATAAGGTTCAGTTTTTAAATTTAGCATACAGGGTAAAGGAATTTCAGTGCCATAGTAACAACTCTCTGCAACTGCTTGGAAGGAAAACAACAACAACAAAACAATACACGTTATTTAAAAGTTTTCTTTGTGATATTCTTTAGCTAAGTAGTGGTTGTAACACACAATGCTTTGACAAAACTGGAAATGCACCTACACAGACTTACCTTCGCAGTAGTCTAGTGGACAATGTATTTTCAAGTAAATACTGTTGCGCACGGCTTATAACCATGACAAAGAGAGCATTGACTTACCACCGCCACTAACTCGAATAGAAATGGAAGTCCCTTAAGTTTTCAAGTTTTAACTGCACCCGCAAAAGAATTCAAAACGGTAAACAATTCAATTTCTGGGGTGATACGGGTACTGATCGATAAACCAGAGGATTCTGTTTAGTGCAATTTGGGACGGGGTCGACCACCTAACTAACACAAAAACACGAGGGTCAAAGTACAAAATGACATACGTACGTCCAAACATATATACAAATAAACTAGTGATGTGCTTGAGCACAAATGGCGAGCGAGCCTAAAGACTATACTATTTTATATGAATGATTTTGACTTCTAACACTGAAGCTACTGAAAATAAGGTCCAGTTTTTTAATTTAGCATACAGGGTAAAGGGATTTCAGTGCCATAGTAACAACTCTCTGCAACTGCTTAGAGAAAGAAAACAACAACAACAAAACAATTCACGTTATTTAAAAGTTTTCTTTGTGATATTCTTTAGCTAAGTAGTGGTTGTAGCACACAATGCTTTGACACAACTGGACATGCACCTACACAGACTTACCTTCGCAGTAGTCTAGTCAAGTGGACAATGTATTTTCAAGTAAATACTGTTGCGCACGGCTTATAACCATGAACGCATTGACTTACCACCGCCACTAACTCGAATAGTCCCTTAAGTTTTCAAGTTTTAACTGCACCCGCAAAAGAATTCAAAACGGTAAACAATTCAATTTCTAGGGTGATACGGGTACTGATCGCTAAACCAGAGGATTCTGTTTAGTGCAATTTGGGACGGAGTCGACCACACATACCCTAACACAAAAACGCGGGGTCAAAGTACAAAACATGACATACGTCCAGTCCCAACATCTATACAAATATATAGTGAGGTGCTTGAGCACAAACTGGCGATGCGAGCCAAAGGACTATACTATTTTTATATGATGATTTGATTCTACACTGAAGCGACTTGAAAATAAGGTCAGTATTAAATTTAAGCATACAGGGTAGGGAAAGGGAGTTCCGTGCCATAGTAACACTCTCTTGCAACCGCTTGAATTGAAGAAAAAACAAACAACAAAAGGAATACACGTTATTTAAAAGTTTTCTTTGTGAATTTCTTTAGCTAAGTAGTGGTTTGTAACACACAATGCTTTGACACAACTGGACATGCACCTCCACGACTTAACCTTCGCAGAGTCTAGGGACAAGTATATTTCAATGTCAATATGTGCGACGGCTTATACATGAAAAAGAGCGCATTTGACTTACCACCGCCCACAACTCTATAGAAAAACTGCACCCGCAAAAGGAATTCAAAAAGGTAAACCTAATTCAATTTCTAGGGTGATACGGGTACTGATCGATAACAAAGAGATTCTGTTTAGTGCAAATTTGGGACGGGGTCGACCACATAACTAACACAAAAAACGCGGATGAATAAGACGTCCAGATATATAAATATAAATAAATAAATAAACAAACATCCCCGATTTTCGATTGTGTTACCCCTGTAAGTGTCTCGCTCGCTACGCTCGCTCGCCAATAAACATCCCCGATTTTTTCATTTTTACCCCTGTAAGTGTCTCGCTCGCTACGCTCGCTCGCCAATAAACATCCCCGATTTTCGATTGTGTTACCCCTGTAAGTGTCTCGCTCGCTACGCTCGCTCGCCAATAAAAGGACGAGGTAAGTGAATAGGTGCGATTTCCAATTGATTGGCTGGAATGAATATGTTATTATTTGGTGGTAGCATTAGCTAGTTATGATCTTTTATTTGACTTAACTAAATTCAAAAAGTACAGAGTCATAATTACTATTACATTTTTGTGGCTTTTTTTTGGGGGGGGGGGGCTAAGAGTGTTCAGCATAAAGCCAAGCTTTCTTTAATTGTTGTTTAACCTCCAAGCATAACTTGTAAATAGAAAGTAATATGTTTGAATAATACAATTTGTTTATTCGCACAAATTATAGCGCAATGTGCCTTGTTGGCTTATTTTACGGTTACCACTAAGTGTTTAATTAATTAGTATCGGGGCAAAGGTTACAGGTCGTGCAGGACCAGAACAAAGATAGTTTTAATTGGGAGAATTTCCCACTCATATTGGAACAGTTGGCACCTATGTTTAAAGTGTGATTGAAGGTTTACAGAGAGTATGTGGGTGATACTTGTTCCTTCTTTGTTTGTTACTGCTTATTGCATTTATAGTCCTGAGTAGTCCCAGTAAGCATACAATTATTTTCAGTAGGGTTAAGTTTGTAACATTTTTTTGGGATAGGTATTGTTTAGGCTTATATAATTAGCTCAAGTCCTCATTTGTTGACACACATCTATTATTGACCACATAAGCCTCAATTTTCGACCGGTCAAAAGTATGGAACGAGCACGGTTTCTGTATTATATTCTACTTCAATTTGTATAGCAGCTCTGTGCACCTTTTTTCTGGCTCTTTTTTGTATATCAAGGTAAATTGAGTTGGAGGTATATAGCCGTAGATGATATCCTTTGGTGTTGAATTACGAATATTAGTACACTCTATCATTAGTAGCTAGCTATAACACCAAAGCTATTAGCTAGTAGATAGCTAGCTACAAAACTAGTTATTCATTCTGCTTTACAGCTGTAGGCTTGGTAAAACTAAATGAAACTTAATGATTGCATGCAATGATTTATGATTGCAGTGAAGTGGAAATAATTTGACTGTAAGAAATCAATGTAGTACCTCCACAACCTACATCTCAAAGTAGGCTCACTATAGTTTCTGTCTCAAGTACCTTCATCTCAAGTAGACTTTCTGCTGCATCCATTTCCAGCTGGCTCCCAGAGCTCCTTTCTATTCTACATCTCTACCTCTAGTTCTGTTGTGAATACAAGGACTCAGAGTTTAAGCAAGAGAGCTAAATTCAATTGACAATAGCATGTTTTTACAGATGTGTTTGATTTGAATCATATAAAGAAATTAGGGAATTAAAAGAGAGCTACAATGTTTTTATAATAGGTAAAAACCACAAATTATGCCCTTATGTTTGCATTTATTGTTTTAAGAAGTTAACTACAAAAAATAATGACATAAATTTATTAAAATCGTGTGGTAAAGGGTATTCATATACATAGATTACAGTGGTATTGTCCAATTCGAGTGAATTCACTGGCCAATAACCGTAGTATGCGAGCTCAATGGGTGATCGATAATTGAAGGGCGTGGGCGATAATAGAGGTCCGACCACAGAGTACTTGAGTAATGCTCAGTGTTCTGCAAAAGAAGATAACAAAAAAGTATCCATAAAGATGCAGTACAAAATTGTCTAAAAGATGCTGCTTACTAGATCTTGAGAATGCTTATAGATACCAACTTATGCTTCCAGGGGCAAACTTCGGCCGCTAATTGAGGACTCACGCTCGTTTTATTACACCATCGCACACTCATTGGAATTTTCATGTTTGGAACTTAGTGAAAAACAAAAGCAAAACAAACTTCAAGGGATAGTATAAATAATGTTATTTATGAAGTGTGAGAATGACTAGTCAGAGAGTGCACTTGAATCGCAACATATTAAGTTGACATTTTTCTGGCATATTTGGAAGGGAAATTCAAAGGAATATTATTGTCTTTAATCTTGTGCGTGATTATGTGCATGTTTTAATATAATGTACTCCTTGGTTTCTCATCATTGCAATGTTTGTACAAGTTATTAAACATTTTTATTTGTCTGGTGCTGCTGTTCCATATACATGACTTCCAATTTACAATGCCATTTATTCATTCTTTCCACATTCACGAATGACAACGGTATCGATGTAATAAATGAACTATGGTGAATGTGGGGAGTGAAGCAAGACACTATAAGTGAGTGGCGTACATATAGCCCATGTGATAATCATTGAATACAACACATGCTATTTTTCACAATAATTATATATATATATATAATATATATAATATATAATAATTTATACCATGGTTGCTGCGGTAACACCCATGGATTAAAAGTGATATTTTCCCGGTGATTTTTCCTGGGGCTATGATATTTTCCCGGTGCGCTTGGGGCTATGATATTTTCCCTGTGTGGTGTCAAGCGAATTCTTCCTGTTTCCAGCCCAAAATTAAAATTCAATTAAAATTCAATTGAAGCATGCCAGAAAGTTTACTTTAGCAAGTTTACTTTAGCATTGTAGCTGCCAGCTGTTATCTCCAGATCTAACTCTACCTGGGCTGCTCAGCAGTAAGCAGTAAAGCAGCTAGCTGTGGTAAATTCCTGTGGTATGAGAGCGGCAGTAGAGTTATATGTGGTAGGGCTGGTCCCATATAGGTGGATATGAGAGAGTAGTAGTAGCAGCAACTATGGTATAAAACAGTTATGCCATGGCAACATCGGGGTTATGGAATATCACCGCCCTTATCCCTCGGGCTTCGCCCTCGGGACGGTTATATTCCATAACCCCTCGTTGGCCATGGCATAACTATTACATATATATATTATATATAAAATAAAGATTTAAACTTGGAAGCTCGTTCATTGATGCACTAGAAATAGAAATGATTGGCCTAGATCCTTTGTCAGTCGAAATGCTCACTACCTATAAATAGACAATCTGATAAGAGATAGCTTGGAGATAGTAGGGCCCAAACATATCTATAAAAACCAAAACTGACCCACTGATACAAAAATAAAAGAAATGAAAAAAGGAGTATTAAAAGTCAACAAGCCAAATTATAAAATACAAGTTGTCATTTTTTTTTGTAATTTCTAAAGTTTTTTTTATTATCCTCAATTTCTTGGGAAGGTGTACAGTTTCTGTTGCATGCATAGCTGTCCCATTTAAATATCACACTGTATTCAGAAAATTCAAGGATTTACTAGTTACATATCAAAAGAGGAGGAAGCTCAAAACATTGGTAAGGCCAATTTCACTTACACCTACTGAGGAAATGGCACATTATGTATTTGAATTCATGTATTGATGAAAGTTGTTAATCTGAATTATATGATATTATTGTAATTGAATCACGTTAATGAGAGAGTAATAAGTTTGTTTAGTTAAAAAAATGTAAGCACTTATTAATAATTCATAAAACAAAGAGTTGCATTTAAAGTTGCAAAACTCACAAAAAGTGGATTAGCTTTAATTAAAATTCATTTCTTTTATTCACGAAAAGATAATTCTACAAATCAAGTGATTAGCTCCCTTGCAGGTCAATATGTAGGCGTGTTTACAATAACACTCTCCCACCCCCCATGTTCTGTTTTGAACTTTGCTCTTTGTTGTATGGCTCTTCAGCAAAAGTATGACAACTATAGCTGCTTTTGTCACAATCTTTCAAATGGAGCTGGAGAACTAAATCAGCAGCACACTCATAAGAACGTTGACACACCTCATTTAACAAATTCAGTGTTTATGCTGTTTCTGCTGCCCATGACTTACAGGATTGTTCATTTAAGCTAGTCATTTTTGTTATGTGTTAATCATTTTCACGTTTACTATGTCATAATTATCCTACAAGTACATGTATAAAGATTAAACCATTTGGAATAATGACTACTGAATCTTGAAAGATTACATAGCTACATATGTGCAGTACCAAAAAGTATATTGTTTCCTGTAACACCCTTAATAAATTTAAGTATGTTGTGTGCTTTAATATCACTTGTGTGATATATAATATATTTATTCCACTCTAGATATCTTCACAATGATATTTTTAGGTATGTGACCGGTGAGATATCTCATGATATCACAAAGTGTTATCTCATAGCTATATTGAGCAAGCTCATTACCAGAGTAGTTATAGCAACTAGGCCTGGCGTACACGTTTTCTGGGTTTTTACAGCTACCTTTACTCTATTGGACTACTCAGCCAGGTTAGAGCAGCAGCTATAATTCAGCTGGGGTTGTGGGGAGCCCCTAGTGAGTTTTCGCCAACTTTAAACCTTGAGTTACCAAAAAACTACTTCAGTGAAGATATCTAGTGTGGAATAAACCACTTATTACACTTGTCAGAGTGATATGGCCAGATATTTCACTCTCAGGCTTTATTTTCACTGAGCCAGAGGCGAGTGAAAATATAGCCTGAGAGTGAAATATCTGGCCATAACACTCTGACAAGTAGTTGTAGTAGTACTAGAGGAAGAGTAACTACTCACAGCAGTAAAGTTGGTTGTAGGGGCTATCCACACCCCCAACTGATATTTTAGCAGCTGCTCTAACCCAGTTGAGCAGGGTAAAGAGCAGGGTACACCAGAGGAAGGTAGCTGAGAAAATTGAAAAGTTTGGCCAGTTGCTATAACTACAGGGGTAATGAGCTTGGCAATATAGCGTGAAATAACAGCGTGAAATATCGTGCATTATTTCACTGGTCATGTACCTAAAAATATCATTGTGAAGATATCTAGGGGTGGAATGAATATATATATATGTATAATATGTATGTAATAGTTATGCCATGGCCAACGAGGGGTTATGGAATATAACCGTCCGAGGGTGAAGCCCGAGGGATAAGGGCGGTGATATTCCATAACCCTGATGTTGCCATGGCATAACTGTTTTATACCATAGTTGCTGCTACTACTACTCTCTCATATCCACCTATATGGGACCAGCCCTACCACATATAACTCTCCTGCCGCTCTCATACCACAGGAATTTACCACAGCTAGCTGCTTTACTGCTTACTGCTGAGCAGCCCAGGTAGAGTTAGATCTGGAGATAACAGCTGGCAGCTACAATGCTAAAGTAAACTTGCTAAAGTAAACTTGCTAAAGTAAACTTTCTGGCTTGCTTCAATTGAATTTTAATTGAATTTTAATTTTGGGCCGGTAGCCCCAGGAAAAATCACCGGGAAAATATCACTTTTAATCCATGGGTGTTACCGCAGCAACCATGGTATAAATATATATATACTATTCATATATTCCACTATTGTAGCAACAATAGTAGCTAGCTAATGGTCTTATTAGATATTGAAGACCTGGTTATATCCAAATAATGAAGACAGCAAGCACACATGTATTTGGTCAAGTACAATAGTACAACTAGACCACATGGGAAGATATATTTGCAGCTAATTGTCATAGTAACCTTTTGCTCTAAAAAAAAACAACAACAAACTATTAGCTCAGCTCATGAAGTTAGGTATTAGACATTTAATTACTATCAAAAGTTTCATCCCAAATGGTAAGCGAAAATTAGCACTGACCAACTACAATTCCTATGGAAAACGAGTGAACTAAACCTACATGTATCAACCTCAAGCTATGGATATACAATCCCCACACCAATACAATACTGATAATCCATTGTTTATTCATGTCAAGGTTTGATGCCATGAGAAAAGGCTTGTATTTCCAATGATCCATACCGTTTTGATGTAGTCTGGCATAGCCGACCCTCTACCTTCAATTATTACGCCATTATACCTCAGCAATAGTAACTAACTGGACTATATAACTTGCACTCTCTCGTAATAAATGAAAAAGATTAATGCAACACAAGTCAAACCGTGAGTTATTCTGGCGTAGCCAGACCCTTTACCGAACCGCTACACTGGGATTGGGTCTGGGGACAAGGCCATACCAAATTGCTCTGCAGCACATAATTGCTGCGGTCAATTACCGTTAGTAAATTACCAGAAATTGCCCTCCTCAACCACAAATAGAAATTCCTGTACGTGTCAGCCACCCTTTCAATTCTAGGTTTAGCAATCAAGGCTACTGGTACGAGGAAGGTGGGGCACTCACCACTTTCACATTCCTCTAGAACAAATTTGGTATTACCAATCCGCTGGCTTATGGCATGGGGAAAAATCTCCCCGCAGGAGAGGGAATCACCCGCGACGTTGCGTTGGCGTTCTAAGCTAAGCTAGGAAGCGGTGCGATTTACTTCTAGCTATTTTGCTGTCAGATAAATGCTGTCTGTTCTAGTTTTCTCATCCATTATATACTCCGTGGTCTTCGCCAAAGGTAATCTTAATTACATTCTTATTAAGCTGCTCCACCGTTGGGGCGAGTGTTGTAACGTTTAGAGTCCTATTTGAGTCTAGAAATCAATGGAAAGTGAGAGGTTAGGTGTAATTAATAAGTAAACTTGCAAGTAGGGGATGAGATATTAATAGCAGCTAACAACTAACAGTTACTTAGTTTGGAGCTAAAAATAATGATGCTTATTATTATTATTTTTTGATAGTATGCATTTGTTCACTCTTCTGATTTTAATATGCATTACACATCACCCATTCTTAGTAACTATTTGAACTGAATGGAAGAACACCTAATGGGATAGCACTAACAATGTTACTTATGTTCTGTAAGTCAAGGAATGCAAAGGAGTGGTAAATGTTCCATATCTATGTTTGAAGGATTAGCAGTTTAAAAGCAATTATATTCTTAATAAAAGTGGTACATTCTGGAATATATGAGTGACTGCATGCCTTATATATAAAACAGTGGAGTAGGATGATGAAAACTATTTGGAAGGGCCGCCCCCCCGTCCCCACTGCAAACAATTAATATGCTCATGATGTTTAGAAATATCTAAATTTTTGTTTGAATTACTTAGGCTTTCCCATCTCTCTCTCTTTAACTAGCAACATATATTACCTTCAACTTAACTTAGCCATGTGAACTAATTTTGTAGTACATTCATAAATAAAGTAATTATGATATTATAATATACTTTATATTCATCAGGTCCACCAGCGGATGGCTTGTACTTTACTTTGAATGGCACTGTTTATTATCCAAATGAAACAGTTTTTATACAGGACATAGGTCCTGATGTGGATGATCGCAATGATCGTGGAGCTGCTCTGGTATGTCATACTGATAATATTAACACTGAATGCTGTAGAAGTAGTGACAACAATGGTAGTGGTCCTATTGGTGACTGGTTCTATCCGAACAATTCTCAAGTCATTCATAATAGTCAGGATGCCAGTACTAACAATACATTTGTTCGAATTGGATTTAAAACAGAAGTCAGATTAGTCAAAAGAGGCAGTCCAACTGGACCACGGGGATTGTATAGATGTGAAGTTCCAAATTCTAGAGGTGAAGCTGTCAGTGCCAGCATTTACATTGTGTCTGGTGAGTATACTACATTACTTACCATGCACTACTTTCTTCAGTATTCATGATACAGTAACACTAAGAAGGTATATTCCAGTCATTTTAACGATTGACCCTTAAATAATTGCTACAAAAGGTTTTTGATTGATTCATGGTACCGTTACCTTCAACATACAAAATGCAGTATTTCATTTTGTTAAGTTTTCCTCATTACACTCCAGAATAATAGAAGACAGCAAAGCACACTTTGCTTATACTGAAAGTTCTTTTGTGGTTAATATTATTAACTTACATCATTACACCATTACCTCAGCAATAGTAGGAAATAAAGAGGACTTTATAACCAGCACCCTCTCGCATTCAGTGAAATATATTATTACACGGAGATCAGAAAAGTTCAAGCCCAGTGACCAATAGTCCTGTGTAACCAGACTTTCTACCAAACCGCTGGCTACGGCAGAGTACATTAGTGAGCATTCTCTAATAATTACCCCCAAAAATTGCTCCACTGGATAGAATCATGGGACATTACATTGGTATTGCTGAGCTGAGTCAGGGATATATTACCGTTTACTGTAATATATCTCTGGCAAGTTAAGAAAAGCTGTTGCAGTTTACTTCTAAAATTTCTTCTTTTATTTTACGGCCAGATATTGCTGTCTGTTTTGGTTTTCTTTTTTATTATGAGCTCTGTGGTCTCCTCCCAAGGTAAGCTTAATTACAATTTTATTTAGCTGCCCACCTTCTAAGATAATTTCTAAGATGATCAAGGACAGCGTTGCTTACTATGTTTCAAGTCCTGGGGACTCTGTGTAGTACGTGGAGAGTGAGAGTTCCATAATAAGGTGTGGATAAGCGAACTTGCAAGTAGGGATAAGATATTGGAGATGGCTAATTAATGACTAATCTTTATCAGGACTGAAGAACTCCTAATGGGATAGTTCAAACAATGTCATTTACGGTATTAAGGATGAGTAGTCAAGGAATGCAAAAGAGTGGTTAATTTTCCATTATTATTGATTAATATTTTGAAAGCAACATGTTATTAAGGAAAGTAGTATGGCTTTCTGGAATATGTGGGTGACTGCATCCCTTATGTACAATATGCTCATGTTTAGAATATCTAAATTAAAATTAGTTTAAATTACTTGAATTGGGAGTTTTCCCCTCCATTTCTTTATTGCTAACTAGCTATATGCCTTAAACTAAGCTTTGTCAATGTTAGCTCATTTTTAGTACACATTCATAAATAAGGCATTCATAATAATATAATAAACTTTATATTCACCAGGTCCACCAGCGGATGGCTTGTACTTTACTTTGAATGGCACTGTTTATTATCCAAATGAAACAGTTTTTATACAGGACATAGGTCCTGATGTGGATGATCGCAGTACTTTCTCTTCTGTCATGAATACATACACTATCTGTCACCGTCTATGTTACTTGAGGTTCTAATGAGCCAAAACATTCGTATTCACTCCGTACTTGCTAGGAGGAGGTCTGACACATTTTTCAATTTGAAAGTAGAAACTTCGACAGATGGTGTCACTGTGGTTGATAGTGTTACTGTGGTCGATAGTGTGGACTTAAAAGGAAGAAAATTTAATGGGATAGTGCAAAACTACATACCCTATAACTGAATTAAAAAATACATTGTCATGGAGATGCATTTATATTGTACTTGTTAATTTCATTGTTCTATTGATGAGTACCTTATTCTTTACTTTTAGTGGCACTTTGTGTGATAAATCATTTTTTATAGATATTATAATAGATACACTACGGTAGCTATATCATAGAAATAATAACAACAGTTATAATGGTCATATTAAATTTTGAAGACTTGGTTCTATCCAAATAGCTATGTAGCTAACTGATGATAGCAGGTAACTACAGACAACTAGACCACTTGGGAAGATAACAATCATATTTGAAGCAGCCGTACCACTCAACTATATATATATATTTTTTAGCTGATTGGTCTAGCTATATAAATCTAAGTGCTAATGGACTATACAAAACGTTCAAACAAAAAACAACAACATTAAAATAACTCGGGCTTGATTCAATATCATTTTTATTAGCAGCTGATGTGTCAGCAATGAAAAGTTGTCATGCTTGTAATTGATGCCCTCATTTTATTATGTAGCAGCAGTATGAGCAAATCATCTGGGCAGGCCAAAAATCCTATAATGTTGACTCTATTTAGCAGCAAAGATGAATTGTTCATTCAAGGCTACATTCTTGGTCCTTAATTGAGCAAGTCAGCTTTAATGTTGTTTTGTATAGCTAACTAAAACTAAAACCAAAACCGCTTAGTCATGGGGTAGCTATTTTACTTTGGTAAGAAAAAATAAACTAATGTAGAGTGCTGTACGTGAAAAAACTAAACATTTTAGAAGACAGTAAATTCGATTAAAACTAAAACTACCAGTAGAGTGGATGACAAAAACTAAAAATAAGCAATTTTTATTGTAACTATCTCACCTTGAATCAGGTCATTATTAAATGGAGCTGTTAATTACCATCAAGGAAACATTCTCTAAACTATATTATTATCATACTTTATTTATATTTTTAAGATTTCATAGAAGTATTTCAAATTCTTCAAGAAAAGTACATGAACTACTTTGAGAGTCAACATCAATTTACCAAAACTAAGACAATTAGTGGGTAGCTAGTAAAATTAATTAAATTTTCTGCATGATATTGAAGAAATACTAACAACTAACTAAATCATCATGGAGAATTAAATAACAACAACTAAAACTAAGCCATCAAGATAATATATTGTCAGGGATCAAGTTAGTTACTTGTGATCCTTTTCTTCAGTACTTATTGGTCATATTACTCACAGTAGTTAGTTTATTAGTTGGCTATAGGGGCTCCCTAAGACCCAGCTGATATTTTAGTGGCTGCTCTAACCCTGTAGGGTAGGCTACACCATAGGAAGGTAGCTGTAAAAACCTGGTGTACTGGAGCTGGCAAGCTATAAGGCCAGCTGCTATAACTACTAGGGTTGTGAGCTTGCTAAATATAAGTGAAATAACACTATGAGAAAACAAGCATTATTTCATAGGTCACACAGCATTGTGAAGATATCTAGTGTGGACTAAATATACAAACATACTTTTTTAGACCAAGACAAGATTTATCAATTATTATACTCTAATGACTGTTGGGATAACATATAATGTGACACACATAACTACAAAAATTTGTACCCTTTTGTAGACTTAGACTCTACTCCAATGACGTTCATGTATTCAACGAATATCAGTAATGTAAATGGAGATAACAATTCATTAACATTATCATCACATACAATGTTGATAACACAATACAATGAAGAAATCTTCCATACAGGTATCAATATAAGATTAATAAAAATTGAAATATTTTCAATTATCTAAAAGCTACCCTTGATTGCAACATTTCATCTATCAATTTATTAATGAATATTTTACCAACTGAATTGTATATTGGCTTAAAAACAGGTCATAATTTATGAACTATTAATGGAAGATTCATTTATAAGAAGTATTTTAATTTATTTTATAATCTTATAATTGTAGCAAAAATTAATTTCTCGTATTTATAACATATATGTATGTTCACCAGGAAATTCTAGTGTAATGATTGGTGCAGTAGTGACATCTGCTGTAGTAGTAGCTATTATGATTATGTCTCTAGTCATAACCTGCATAAAAATTAAAGCATTCAAGTAAGTTTACGAGACAGCTAATATATCTAGATGAATTCTATTATTTCGTGGAGTGTGCCATTTGGGCACAGTTAAAGATAATAAATAATACCACCATGTCATGTGAATATATACATATATATGTTGTGTTAATAGGGTAGCATCCAATAGTTCCATGTCAGATAATCATGTAAAGAAGAGTATGCAAAATAACGATAAATATGAAGAGATTGAATTAAATCAAAACAGTAGTTCCAAACCTGAAGATATGGCAATGACTACCTGTGCTGCATATGGAGACATAAAGTTAACCAGCTGTGCAGCATATGGTGAAATATCAAATAACATACCAAATGAATCACTAGCAGTTTATGAAACTGTGTAATGTTTGGGACTCACAGTTGACTTAGCTATAATTATTAGCATGCTTCATTTGTAGACTATCAACCAACTGTTTATGTACATTAGTAAATTGAATTGTTAATCACTTGTACACCTGCTTCCATATTCACTGTAACTAGTGTTTTGACTTAGTAAAGTGTGACCAAATGCAGATACAAACTATGTATTTAGTTTGGAGTCGTTTACTTTCTAATCAGAAGAAACACAGTTAGTCAGAGAAAAATGCTGCACTAAGTTTTCTTTAGTCTATAATGAGCCAATCTTTGTAGAGGCTACCTAAAATGAAAGTTATGCATCTAAACTAGCATATTAGTAGCTGATGCAACTGCTACTTTTCACATACATTGTACAACAAGAATTATTAGTGAGTACAAAAAAAACATTCAACATGCAATACTTCATACTCAAATAAATAATTCTCCATGCCAGTTGTACAGGGATGGAGTAACTGCTCGAGAAAGAAAGCTTCATACAGCATTGTCCTCTGATATTCTAATGAGTGCAGCAACCCCCAACTTACAGAGTTTCCCCCACCCCTTCACCCTAAAATATCATCTGGTGGCGTGGAATAGCAGAATTACTAATCCTAGTAGCTACAAACTACTGCAGTGAAGATATAATATAAGAATAAATCGTTTTATAACACTTGAATATTTAGATTTCAGGGCTTTATTTTTACTCGCCTTGGCTCATGAAAATGATGTAGCCAGCAAGTGAAATATCTCATCATATTACACCCTGATTCATGTAAAATTGAGACTCATTTAGTGAAAGGCTTGCTTTACACACCAAAATTACCATCAGCGTGAATGTGTGGGGTTTGCTGCTAGCAGTTATACTCCGTCACGGTGACCCAGGTTTCACGCTGGTGCCTTCTTCTCAGGATTTCACTCATTTTCAGAATCATGACAATCAGAGAATCTGCTGTGCTCATGCTCCTGGCCAAATGTATACAAAACCAGGCATGTACACAGAACTGATACAAAACAAAAATGATTAGGTAAGGTGGGGTAAAGGAAGTACACAAATTATACAGTAAAGGGTGGCATAGAGAGAATATCCAGTACAGTATCTTTATGTGGGTGATCCTCTTGTGGCTTGCATGGCAGGGTCTCCCACATCGCCCCACCCCCTTTCCTCGGAAGGTGGCATCTTGAGAAAAGAGATTCCTCATAAGCTTGTCTGGATTTCCTGTTGTTCATAGATGTCTGAGATACTTGGGACTCACTGTCATCCTCTCCCTCACCTGCATCATCTCTGTCAGTCCATCCCTGACAAGTAAGGGAATCCACAACCACATTGTCCCATCCACTCCTGTAATGTACACAGAAAGTAAAGTTCAGTAAGTACAAACACCAATGCCGCCATAAACATTTGTTAAGGCAGTCTGAGGTAAGTAGGCCTTTAAGTGCAACATTGTCTGTGTACACATGAAAATGCCATCCATATAGGTAAGCTTCAAAATGTTTGATGGTGTCGACCACAGCCAGGCACTCCAACTCCGTGGCAGCAAACTTCTCCTCATGAGGTTGCGTCTGAACTTGACCGGCACTTCCTTCCTGAGACTCCGCCTATTCCCTTGGCTGAAGCATCCGTCACTACAGAAAGCACATCACTGGCACTCAGTACAACGAGACTCACAGAGTTACAAATTAGGGTAATAGTAGTATCGAAATCATGAGTCATGTCAGTCGTCCACTGCATAATGTTCGAGTGACCCTTCTTTAAGTTTGTTGTCAATGATTTGGTATGAAAACATAAATTAGAGATAAAATGATGGTAATAATTAATTATGCCAAAAAATGAATGAAGTTGTTTCACACTTTTTTTTGTTTCTTAAACTGTTTAAACATAGCCACACAAACCTCAGGTTTGCTAATGCCATGCCTCCCAACTCTGAACCCAAGAAACTCAATCTCGGCAGCACCCCAAGTACACTTCTCTAATATAACAGTTTAACTGTTATTGTCAATAGCCTCCAAAACCTTAGCAGCATGTATTAAATTTTTAGTGATCATCCCAAATATTACTAAAAATAACCTATCGTTAATATAAGGTGAACTAAAGTCCTCAAGACCACTTGAAACTTGACCATCATACCCTGAAATGATGCCGGGGCATTTTTTAAGCCAAACATCATTTTAAGATAAAGGGTATAATGAAATTGGTCTTCACTCTGTCTTCTGTAGCAACTGGTATCTGATGGAATCTTTTTGCCAGATCTAGCTCTGCGAAAAACTAAACATTACCTAATTTAACCAAGACCTCGTCAATCAGGGGCATATGAAATGTTTCCTGGATAGTCACAAAGTTAAGCCTCCTGTAGTCCACACAGATTCTGATAGATCCGTCCTTCTTCACCACTGGGATTGGGTGTGTGGAAAAACATGAGCTAAATTACACAGAACTGCATCCAAGGACTGCTGCTGTTCAGTACTTAACACGCAGGGCTAGACTGACTCTTCTTCTCCTCAATCTCTTCAGACACAACGACCATTCTCTGTACCATAGCAAAGTCATCTGACACCTCATCCCTAATATGTGGTTTCAAGTTGTTAATGTGAACAATTCTCTTTTTTTTTTTTCGTGATCACAGCCTTCTCATATGTTACATTACTGTGACGGCTTCACTGTTGATGAAAAACTAAATAGTTTACATGGTACATATTTAGCATGCCTATTCTTCTCCGTTAAAATGCCAAGAATTGTTTGCCGCTCCATTTCAAATTTGACTTAACGTACTTGCATTGTTCAATTTATTGATGTACATCTAAAAGGCTCAAGTGTCAGGCAACACATTATTAAAATGAAGGAGAGTGCTTAATTTCCTTTAAAAATGTAAGTTTTTTCTCAATTATTTTAAAAATTAATCCTTTTATCTCAGTGTGTTTTTATAACTTAATGTGCAATGATAAAACTTCTGAAACTTAATATTTCGCACTTTCTGCCAGAATTCACATTTCATTCTTGCTATAACCACTATAAATATGTATATATAAATATATTATAATATATACATAATTAGTTTTTGTTGATGCACCATGTGACATTAACAGAAGTGTTTCATATGACACCAAAGAATATCTTAGCATTGATTTCATTCTGCTCAAGACAATATTCTTGCGACATTGTGCTTTCTTAAAATTATTTTTCTGTTCATGAGAAAAGAGGAAAGTTGCTAGTATTGGGCAAGCCATATTTCAAGCAACTAGGCCATTTTGTGTCCCTGCTCTAAAGTAATTGGTCATACTTTGCAGACACAGCATTAGTATTGCTCAGAGTTCATGTAGATATGCATTGATAGTCTGGATTAAACAGGAAGGTGACAGGGACGTCACATATTGGAAATGAATAAAATAACTATTTCCAATGATGCCTCATTTACCCTCACTGTAATTGTCTGTGGTCACTGTTAGCTGCAAAAATTTTAATAATGCATACATGTACAACAGACTGACAGATTTATGAATGCCTAAATTGATTTTCACTGGAGGATTCTGTATTGCTTTGTGCATTTACATGTATTAAATAGGCTAAGAAATTTGATGGTATCAGCAATTTCAGGTAAAAGTGAAACAAAGTGAAGTTAAGGATCTCAATGATCTTATTGACAAATACTACCAAAGTATCTATTATTCTTGGAGTGTGCCATTTTGGCAAAGTTAAATATAATAATGATAATTGTAATATTAAATTACTTAGCATAAAGTTTCTTTGCAACTTTTTAGTTTAAAGAATTGAAAACTGGTGTTATAATAACTCTTAATTATTTAGATTCTGCAAATCGAATTATTCAATGTTACTTTCTAAAGCATCATAAAAAGTAGATATACAGTAGAATGTCAGTTATTGGGACTTCAGTTATCCGGAAACATAGGGTCAACCTGACATAGAGAATGGCTACAGGCAAGAGGAAAAGAGTGGTGCTAAGCATTAAGGACAAGCTGGAAGTATGCTGCTTATCAAAAAAAAGTTAGTTGGAGGCTGCTTTTAACCATAGCAGCAGCTGTATTAGTAAAACATGTACATTGGCTGACCCCCAACACTGACTTAGGTCAACCTCTCCGACAGAGTTCAGTTATCTGGAATATTCACTTATCTGGACACCCTCCAGTCCCATTGTGTCTGGATAACTGACATTCTACTGTAATCTGTAAAATTAATAATTCCTGAATAAGTTGAGTCATAGGAAATTATGTACACATTATTTGTTTCATCTCTTCTAAAAGTAAAAGAATGGAATCAATTCAGAAAAGTTATGCATATCTACCACCATGTCATATCAGTATTATATATAATGTTGTTGTGCTACTAGATTAGCATCAAATGACTCCCGGTCAGATAATCATGTAAAGAAGAATATGCAAAATAACGATAAATATGAGGATATGGAAATGAATCAAAGCAGTAGTTCCAAACCTGAAGATATGGCAATGACTTGTACACCTGCTTCCATATTCATTGTAACACGTGTTTTGAATTAATAAAATGATATCAATTTTTTATTGTTCTTACAATGATATTTCAGTATTTACTAACTTAAATGTAAGTGAAGCATCTTATAATGAAAACAGCTGCAAATGACCTTACGCTCAAATTTATATATCATTGTTGCTTCTAATGCTGCAATTCTAATAAACCCTGGCCTTGTTATTTTGTCATATATTTTTATTTCAATATCAATTCATAAGTATTGAAGGAGAAGCTTTAATTTAAAATGCTAGAATATGGGAAAAAATATTTTTTCATGCAAGTTAAAAGATGTTTTCATTCTGTGACTTAAATGGAAGAAAATTCAACGGGACAGTATAAATATAATATAGTTTGAATATTGGTGGTCATGAAATTCAGAGTGGCTAGCTACTAGTAGCAAATTAATAGTAGATACTATAGCCATTACTTTAATAGTAGCTAATGGTCTTATTAGATATTGAAGACCTGATATCCAAATACTGAAGACAGCAAGCACACATGTATTTGCTCCAATACAATAGTACAACTAGACCACTTGAGAAGACCTGTTTTGAATTAATTGTCATAGTAACCGTTTTGCTACAAAACAACAACAAAACAGAAGCAACAACAACAAACAATAAACTCAGCTCATGAAGTTGGGTATTAGTCAATTACCGTCAAAATTACATCCCAAATGGAATGCGAAAATTAGCACTGACCAACTACAATTCCTGTGGAAAACAAGTGAACTAAACCCACATACATCAACCTCAAACTTTAACTATAGACTAAGATATACGATGCCCATACAAATACAATACTGATAATCCATTGTTTATTCATGTGTCAAAGTTTGATGTCATGACAATAGGTTTGTATTTCTGATGACCTATAACTAGTTAGATGTAAGTTACTGTACTTTAAGCATTGAAATATTAGTAACTTATTTTGCAGTCAACATGACATGTACCTAGTTACTATTAGCTACTTGTGATTCTTTGAGTACTCACTAGTTACAGCACATGATAAAGGTATACAAACATGTTATATTTGTTCTTGGTGTAGCTAGCCTTTATTTTGTTATAATAGCTATAACTATTCACTTACAGTACCCTAACTTATACAATAATGCAGTATTTGCTTTGAAGGGTGAACAAGTACAGGAATTTCTATTTGTGGTTGAGGAGGGCTATTCCTGGTTTGGCCACGTCCCCAGGCCCATTCCCAGCGTAGCGGTTCGGTAAAGGGTCTGGCTACTCCAGACTAATAGCTCCGTGTGTCCGGCTCCGCCAGACAAATAGCTTCGTGTGTTGGGCTTGTCACGCGAAATTTGGTCCCCCACCAAATACGGTCCGGCCGGACTGAAATTGGCAGCCAAAATAGGTCCGCCCTGCTAATTTGGACATTTTAGGCACTAAAAAGACTTTATCAAGAGTTAGTGAGCGGTTTATGTGGCAGGGAATGGTCAATGATGTTAATAAATTGGTAAGCAAATAAATAAACTCATACAGAAGTGAGTGTGGTCAACTGATGACAAAGAGTGTTGTTATTTTTTATTGTGATATATCCAGGTTAGTAATTGTGATCTGTGCCATGGCAAATTAAGCCAATCTACTCCAGAGCTCCATCCAGTACCAGTTGTGTCACCATGGCGCACCACATTGGTATTGACTTCATTGGCCCCATCTCTCCTGCATCACATCAAGGAAACAGATACATCTTGACTATAACTGATTATTTCACAAATTTTGTTGAGGAAATTCCTATGAAACTGTAAATATTTTGAAAATGTAGCTGCTGCATTGTTCAAGGTAGTCAAACTATGCACTGTGATGAAGTCTTGAAGCTTATAATTTATTGAATATACTATTATAGGTATTTAGCTATGAGAATGGGAATTTGAAAGGTAAACTCATCAACAAGAAGTACTAAAGAGCAGTCTTAACATATAACTATACTGATATAACCCACCACCTCCACTTAATAATCACACAATTGATTTTTTTCCTCCGGGGCTAGGTGGGACTAAATTTGGCAAAGCGGACCGCATCTGGCAGCCATATTTAGTCCGGACTGAATTCGGCAGCCAATTGTGGTCCCGGACAGTTTTTAGCAGCCAATTTCAGTCCGGGGGACCGATTTTGGGTAGGACCCGATTTGGCGAGGACCCGATTTGGCGTTACAGGCTCCGCCAGACAAACTAACTGTGAGTCTAGCCTAGTAATACCCTTTACCCAACCACTGGTTAATTGCATGAAAAAAAATCTCCCCGCAGGAGAGGGAATCACCCTGGACTTTGCGTTGGCGTTTTAAGCTAAGCTAAGAAGCTGTGCAGTTTACCTTTTTTTTTGTACTGTCAGATAATGCTGTCTGTTCTAGTTTTCTCATTCGCTGTATACTCAGTGGTCTTCGCCAAAGGTAATCTTAATTACATTCTTATTTAGCTGCTCCACCATTGAGGGAGCTGAAATCAATGGAGAGTGAGAGGTTAGGTGTAATTAAGTAAACTTGGATAAGATATTTATAGCAGCTAACAACTCACAGCTATTTAGTTTGGAGCTAACACAACAGAGATACTTATTAATTTTTTTTGATAGTAAGCATTGTTCACTCTTTTGATCTTATTATGCATTACATCTGCCCATTCATAGCAACTATTTGAACTTAAAAGGAAAGAAATACCTAATGGGATAGCACTAACAATGTCACTTATGGTATGCTATGTGAGGATGAAATAGTTAATGAATGCAAAGGAGTGGTAACTTTTCCACATGTATTTTTGAAAGATTAACAGTTTAAAAGCAATTGTATTTGTAATTAATAAAAGTGGTACCTTCTGGAATATATGAGTGACTACATGCTTTATAATATAAAACAGTAGAGTAGGAAGATGAAAAATATTTGGGGTGGGGGGGAGGGGGGGGGGGTGATGTTAGGAGCGTATTGTTAGGCTGCATTTTATCCCCCCACCTGAAACTGGTTATGTCCCCCCCCTCCCTCTGAATTTAGGAATTTATTTAGATTGTTTGTATAAAGTATACTATATTATGATGTTGCCACTGAGGTCAAAGTGTACCTATGTAATTAGTTTAGAGTCACTGCTTTCTAAACAGAAGGATAACAATTAGTTAGAGAGACTGCTCCACTAAGTTTTCTAAATAAGCCAAGCTTTGTAGAGGCTACTTAAAATAAATTATTATAAATTGCTAGTTTTCACATAAGCTTTGTTCAGATCTGTAATTTTACAAAGATTACTGTCACAGATGTACACAAGGTAATGTAAGTATGAGCAGCAGGGAGTGAATATTAGGTACATTCATAAATAAAGTAGTCATGATAATATGATATAGCTACTTTATATTCACCAGGTCCACCAGCAGATGGCTTGTACTTTACTTTGAATGGAACTTTATATTATCCAAATGAAACAGTTTTTATACAGGATGTAGGTCCTGATATGATTGTTGATCGTAATGATCATGGAGCTGCTCTGGTATGTCATACTGATAATGTAAACACTGCATGCTGTAGAAGTAGTGACAACAATGGTAATGGTCCTATTGGTGACTGGCTCTATCCAGACAACTCTCAAGTCATTCCAAACAGTCAGGACACCACTGATAATACATTTGTACGAATTGGATTTTACAGACAAGTCAGATTAGTCAGAAGAGGCGGTCCAACTGGACCACTGGGACTATATAGATGTGAAGTTCCCAATTCTAGAGGTGAAACTGTCAGTGCCAGCATTTACATTATGTCTAGTGAGTATACTATGCACTACTTTCTTCTGTAGTCATGGTGTACTAACTGGATATACAGATGGAACTATAGTCTAGCTACAACATGTATATTTGATTGTATCTTCCGAAATATGTTTGGCAAGCATCAAATATAATGTGTTGTGTTCTTCTACTCTAGAAGTAGTATAATTAATTCTTCTATGCTAGCAGTATGCATTATCCACTGATAATGAGATAGCTTAGACATGTTGTGGCATGTTACCAGCACATAATTGGAAAGCTTCCCTCCTCTCCCCGTGAAATATCTGCTAAAACCCAAGTACAATTAGTAGCTAATAAACAAACGTGCTACACTTTCAGAATTTTTTGGAGCTACATTGTCTACAAAAAAACAAAACAAACAAAAAAAAAACAATAAAAAAACACTAAACAAACAAGCTATCCATTCAGGTCAGAATAGCTGTTATATGAGGTGAGAGTGTGGGGGAGCCCATATGAAAGTAATACTCACAATTGCTTTGTACAAACTACTGCAGTGAAGATACCTGACATGGAAAACCACTTATTACAAAACTCAATGTTTCAATAGCTACTCATCCTGCATCTGGCCCATTAATATATTATTACAGTACTATTCTGCACATGAAACACCTCAGCAGTATCACACTGCCATTTTTATCCTTGGTCAGTTTTCTGATATTATTATTGTACAAATGTGAGGATGCTTTATGGTGTTGAGTTGCCCCAGATCAGTTCAACCCAGCTGCTGCTGCCAGGGACTCCAATCCCAAATATACTTTTTGGCATTCTTTCCTTTTCATCAGAACTTCTCGCTCTAATAATTATTGTGCTCTATTATATTTCGCATGTGATGTGGTTAATTAATACCTAAAGAAATTAAATTATTTGCTCACATGATTATGACATGGATAAGTGCTTTGGCTATAGTCTCCTTGTTGGAGCTAAGGTCAGAATACTAGTTATCCCATTAATTAAACAATTTCATGAGTTAATTGATAGCTATAATATGTGGTAATGTGCAGAAGCATGTGTAGGGCTTAAGATGACTCGAAATGGCCTTGTTATATTTACATTTTTCAGCACTTATTAAACAAAGCATTTAACTTTAGCATGCAAAAAATATCCACAATGTCTTTTACCATAACATCTTAAAAATATTTAGCATGTCCGTCCCTGCAAAATGTTCAGCAATGTCCCAGGAAAATAATGTAGTCCCAGAAAATATCCATCATGTCCAAGTAAATAATTGGTGGTGGCAAGCTTTTTGTTTTGCTTCCTCTAAGTAATATTAATTGCTTCACAGTCATTACCTCTGTTGTGTATTTGGACTTAATGGGATAGTGTAATTATAATATAGTGTGAAAATTGGGTGGTCATGAAAGTCTGACTAGCTAATGGAAATACAGTTTTATCATGATGTAGCATACCATTTTTTAGAGAACAGGAAGTCTGTATATTTTAGCTAAACCAGACCTGAAAATAACCATAAAACTTGTTCTGCTAAATTTTTATTATTGATGTACTTAAATGTCATATTAGTCATGTTAGGTGCCAAAACTGCATATCCTATAACTGAAAAACAAAATACATTGTCATGGAGATGCATTTATATTGTACTTGTTTATTTCATTGTTCTATTGATAAGTACCTTATTCTTTACTTTTAGAGGCACTTTGTGTGATAAATTTTTTTATAGATATAATAGATACACTACTGTAGCTATATCTTAGAAATAATAACAACAGTAATTATAATGGTCATTTTAAATTTTGAAGACTTGGTTCTATCCAAATAGCTATGTAGCTAACTGATGATACCAGGTAACTACATACAACTAGACCACTTGGGAAAATAACATTAATATTTGAAGCAGCCCTACCACTCAACTATATATATATTTATTAGCTGACTGGTCTAGCTATATAAATCTAAGTGCTAATGGACTATATAAAACTTTCAAACAAAAAAAACATTAAAATAACTCAGGCTGGGTTCAGTATCATTTTTATTAGCAGCTAATGTCAGCAATGAAAAGTTGTCATGTTTGAAATTGATGCCCTCATTTTATTATGTAGCAGCAGTATGAGCAAATCATCTGGGCAAGCCAAAAATTCTATAATGTTAACTCTGTTTAGTAGCAAAGATAAATTATTTTAGGCTAGATTCTTGGTCCTTAATTGAGCAAGTCAGCTTTAATGTTGTTTTGTGTAGTTAATTAAAACTAAAACTAAAACCGCTTAGTCATGGGTTAGCTATTTTACTTTGGTAAGAAAAACTAAAACTAAGCTGTAGAGTACTGTACGTGAAAAAACTAAACATTTTAGAAGACAGTAAATTCGATTAAAACTAAAACTACCAGTAGAGTGGATGACAAAAACTAAAAAATAAGCAATTTTTATTGTAACTATCTCACCTTGAATCAGGTCATTATTAAATGGAGATGTTAATTACCGTCAAGGAAACATTCTCTAAACTATATAAATATATCATACTTTATTTATATCTTTAAGATTTCATAGAAGTATTTCAAATTCTTCGAGAAAAGTACATGAATTACTTTGAGAGTCAACTTCAATTTACCAAAACTAAGACAATTAGTGGTAGCTAGTAAAATTAACTAAATTTTCTGCATAATATTGAAGAAATACTAGCAACTAACTAAATCATCATGGAGAATTAATGAAAAACAACAACTAAAACTAAGCCATCAAGATAATAATATTGTCAGGTCCAGAATGTATCACTAGTTATTATTTGGGATCAAGTTAGTTACTTGTGATCCTTTTCTTCAGTATATACTTATTGGTCATAACACATGATAAAAGAATACAACATTTTAATGCTTTGTTTTTTCTTGGTGTAGCCTTTCATTTATATTAGCTATAGCTATTACACTCACAGTAGTTAATTTATTAGTTGGCTATAGGGGCTCCCTAAGACCCAGCTGATATTTTAGCAGCTGCTCTAACCCTATAGGGTAGGCTGCACCATAGGAAGGTAGCTGTATAAACCTGCAATACTGGAGCTGGCAAGCTATAAGGCCAGCTGCTATAACTACTAGGGTTGTGAGCTTGCTAAATATAAGTGAAATAACTCTATGAGAAAACAAGCATTATTTCATAGGTCACACAGCATTGTGAAAATATCTAGTGTGGACTAAATACACAAACATACTTTTTTAGAACAAGACAAGATTTATCAATTATTATAGTACTCTAAAGATATAATGTGACACACATAACTACAAAAATGTATACCCTTTTTGTAGAATTAGATTTTACTCCAATGACGTTCATGTATTCAACGAATATCAGTAAGTAAATGGAAATAACAATTCATTAACATTATCATCACATACAATGTTGATGACACAATACAATGAAGAAATTTTCCATACAGGTATCAATACAAGATTAATAAAAATTGAAATATTTTCAATTATCTAAAAGCTACCCTTGTTTGCAAAATTACATCTATCAATTTATTAATGAGTATTTTACCAACTTAATTGTACATTGGCTTAAAAACATGTCATAATTTATGAACTATTAATGGAAGATTCATTTATAAGAAGTATTTTAATTTATCTTTATAATCGTATAATTATAGCAAAAATTAATTTCTCGTATTTATAACATATATGTATGTTCACCAGGAAATTCTAGTGTAATGATTGGTGCAGTAGTGACATCTGCTGTAGTAGTAGCTATTATGATTATGTCTCTAGTCATAACCTGCATAAAAATTAAAGCATTCAAGTAAGTTTATGAGACAGCTAATATATCTATAATTATGAATTCTATTATTTCGTGGAGTGTGCCATTTGGGTACAGTTAAAGATAATAAATAATACCACCATGTCATATGAATATTTATTGCAGCTTTGATATTTTTACTTGAATATTTCCGCATCACGCGAGCGTTCTGTATTCTCCCATATTGTACGGTTTATATTGTACGCTACTTGTAGCGCGCGTAGCGAGTAAAATCAATGAAAATTGTATTGTAACCGGTTGAGAAAAATTTTAAAGAAGCAATAAATCACTTATCACACTCGTCGTACAATATGGGAATGATATTTTACTCTCACGCCACATTTTCACTCGCCTTTGGCTCGTGAAAATATTTTGCGTGCTCGTAAAATATTTTCCCATATTGTACTCTGACTTGTGCTATAAGTATTATATACATATGTATGTTGTGTTAATAGGGTAGCATCCATTAGCTCCAGGTCAGATAACCATGTAAAGAATAGTATGCAAAATGACGATAAATATGAAGAGATTGAAATAAATCAAAGCAGTAGTAGTTCCAAACCTGAAGATATGGCAATGACTACCTGTGCCGCATACGGAGACATAAAGTTAACCAGCTGTGCAGCGTATGGTGAAATATCAAATAACATACCAAATGAATCACTAGCAGTTTATGAAACAGTGTAATGTTTGGGACTCACAGTTGACTTAGCTATATTAGCATGCTTCATTTGTAGACTTTCAACCAACTGTTTATATACATTAGTAAATTGAATTGTTAATCACTTGTACACCTGCTTCTATATTTACTGTAACTAATGTTTTGACTTGGTGAAGTGTGACCAAATGTAGATACAAACTATGTATTTAGTTTGGAGTCGTTTATTTTCTAATCAGAAGAAACACAATTAGTCAGAGAAGACTGTTGCACGAAGTTTTCTTTTAGTCTCTATAATGAGCCAAGCTTTGTAGAGGCTACCTAAAATGAAAGTGATGCATCTAAACTAGCATATTAATAGCTGATGCAACTGCTACTTTTCACATACAACAAGAATTATTAGTGAGTACAAAAAACAGTGATAATTGGAACAACAGTGTCTGGTGACATTTAATATGCAATACTTCATGCTCAAATAAATAATTCTCCATGCCAGTTATACAGGGATGGAGTAACTGCTCGAGAAAGAAAGCTTCATACAGCATTGTCATCTGATACCCTAATGAGTGCAGCAACCCCTAACTTACAGAGTTTCCCCCACCCCTTCACCCTAAAATGTCATCTGGTGGCATGGAATAGCAGAATTACTAATCCTAGTACAAACTACTGCAGTGAAGATATCTAGCACAGAATAAATAGTTTATAACACTTGTATATTTGGCTTTCAGGGCTTAATTTTACTCGCCTCGGCTCATGAAAATGAAGTAGCCAGCAAGTGAAATATCTCATTATATTACACCCTGATTCATGTAAAATTGAGACTCATTTAGTGAAAGGCATGCTTTACACACCAAAATAACCCTCAGTGTGAATGTGTGGGGTTTGCCTCTACCAGGTATACTCTGTCACGGGGACCCAGGTTTCACGCTGGTGCCTTCTTCACAGGATTTCACTCATTTTCAGAATCATGACAATCAGAGAATCTGCTGTGCTCATGCTCTTGGCCAAAATGTATACAAAACCAGGCACGTACACAGAAATGATTCAAAACAAAATAATTAGGTAAGGTGTGGTAAAGGAAGTACACAAATTATAAAGTAAAGAGTGGAATAGAGAGAATATCCAGTACATTATCTTTCTGTGGGTGATTCTCTTGTGGCTTACATGGCAGGGTCTCCCACATCACCCCACCCCCTCCCCTCAGAAGGTGACATCTTCACTGTGGTGTCCAAGTTGAAAGTCATCTCGCCTCCCACCAATGTGAAGGACATCCTAGAATTCCAATGGATAAAAACACTCACCCTTTCTGATCCACACCTCAGGGGAGCCGTCGACATTCTCATTGGCAACCTAGACCTCGATGACTGCGTGTTTGAAGGAACGCTCAAAGTCAACCGACTCAATCTACTGAACACTCCGTTTGGTTGGAGTTTTGCTGGTCCACTCACAGGAAACCCAACCGTCCGCACCCTCACAGCTACAGCAGCTGCCGACGACTTGTAGAACGATCTGGCAAAGCTTTAGGAACTGGACCAAGTGATGGAATCTACTGAGCTCCCACTGGAGGATGACCAAGTCATCCGAAACTTCAACTCCTCACACAGACAAGTGGATGGTTGGTTTATGATCCAGCTACCACGAAGACGAGGTGCTCCCAAGCTTGGTAGCACCAGATCTCAAGCCCTCAGACGCTTGCTCTCCAATGAGAGGTCCCTGAAAGCTAAAGATAGGCTTGAGGAGTTCCACACAGTGCTCAGGGAACACATCACCCGGGGGCATGCGGAGGTCATACCTGAGTCAGAGCTACACCGACGACCCCATTTTTATCTCCCGGTGCATGCCGTGTTTAAGGATTCCTCCACAACCACTAATCTGAGGGCTGTCTCTGATGCCTCTGTGAATCCACCACGGGGACTTCACTCAATGATACCCTGCTTCCAGGTCCCAATCTCTACCTTGCCTTACAGGACATCCTAAGATTGGGCTGTCGGCGGACATCTCAAAGATGTTCCATGAGGCTCTCCTTCACCCAGGTGATAGGTATCTTCACAGGTTCATTCTGAGAGACGAAGCTGGCTGCCTAGTTGACTGCCGGATGACCCACCTCACATTTGGGATCACATCGTTGCCGTTCGTGGCCACGCAGGTTCTCCATATATGGCTAACTCACATGTTCTTTCCCTCCCTGTAGCATCGAAGGCTATCCTGTCAGACTTTTATGTTGATGATTTTCTGGTGGGAGCTGATTCTGTCCAAGAAGCAGACCATCTGAGAACCCAACTCTGTGACCTGCTGTCCGAGGCTGGCATGACTAACTTGACAGTGTCCTGACTGAGGTTACTTCTTAATCAGAATGCAAGGGAAGGAGTTAAAAATCGGTTTTGAATACACTGCACACGATGATTCCTAAATTTTTTTTTGATTATACTTGATTTCTGCTGGGTCAAATACAGTATACAGTGGAACCTCTCCTAACGGACATTCCATATAACGGACATCTCTCTGCAATGGACAAAAGTAAATGCACCGATGGGACTTACCATAGCTGCAATGTTTAACGAACCTCTTTGCAACGGACTCTCCCTATTCCGGGTAACGGACACTAACTCGGACGAATTAATTAATTACCTTCGCTAGCGGACGGGCGGGTCACATAACTTACTCAGCAAAGAATATTTTGACTATGTTGATTATATTGATAATGATTATTGCTAGCTACCAGCTATATCAATCCTTGTGATGCTAGTGATGTAGTAATTTCTTTCATTCTCTTTACATAATAGTTCTGGGCCATAAAAGTGGTAACAGCAAGGTACTTCAACACCATATCCTCCCCCTCTGTTAACTCTGTCTCCAGTTACTTCGGCAAAATCCTTATTATAGTCTCTGCTTAAGAAGTGTGACACAATAGCAGAAATGTTGTAGGGAATATGGCCAACAACTTGACCCTCCTTCAGTACAGCGACAGCACAGTTATCTCTGACATTGTTGGGTTCTCTCTTTAGCAGTAGCACTTCACCCACTACTAGTGTCCACACGTCTTTGTATACATGTTGCCCTCTAATGTACGATTGCAATTCAGTGACATTCAAAGAACTACTGGTAGGTTGAGATGTCATCTTCTTAGCGCGTAGGGCAACTTGAACTATCCGAGTTGTTCGTGAGCTATAATGTAATGCTGAAAAGAAAGTTGAAGTCATAAAGAAATCGAAAAGTGACCCTTCTCTGTCAATTCGTGCCCTTGGTGAAATATTTGGTTGTGGTAAGACTCAGATTTACACTATCCTGAAATCTAAGGAATCTATTATCACTTTGTACGAGTCTAATGCCTCCAGTTAGTTAGCAAGACGAAAGCCTCGTACTTCAGAATATTCAGATATAAATGATGCTTTATATAAATGGTATCTACTTGCCTGCTCTAACAACATTTACCCCGATGGCCCACAGTTAACTCAGAAGGCTAAGGACATTGCTGTGCAGCTGGAAAAGCCAGGATTTAAGGGTACGATTGAGTGGCTTGAAAAATGGAAGAAGAGGTATAATGTTCGACAAGTTACAATCCAGGGTGAATCTGGGGATGTTTCAGGAGTCACAATTCAATCCTGGAAAGAGAGTTTACCTGAAATTTTGAAAGAATATAGAAAAGAAGACATTTATAACCTTGATGAAACAGGTTGCTTTTGGAGAGCTTTTCCTGAGAAGGGTTTTGGTGAGAAGGGAAAGAAATGTCCTGGTGGGAAAAAGTCTAAACAGAGAGTTACAATAGCTTTCTTAGTTAATGCAGCGGGGAGTAAAGAAGCCCCAGTTGTAATTTGGAAATCTGAGAACCCTAGGTGTTTTCGTGGTTTACTTAAAAATAATCTACCGGTGAGGTATTTTAGTCAGGCGAAAGCCTGGATGACAAGTGAAATCTTGCATAGTGTGTTGACTGTATTTAATAGAAAAATGAGCGTGGAAGGTCGGTCTGTTTTATTGTTGTTAGACAATGCTGGGTGTCATCCTGAAGATCTTAAAGGGAAGTATTCTAACATTAAAATTGTTTTTCTACCAGCTAATACAACCTCTAGATTACAGCCACTGGACTTGGGCATCATAAAAAACTTTAAAGTGCACTACAAAAGAGTGTTCCTCCATTATGTTTTAGCTAAAATAGATACATGTAATTCGGCATCTGAGGTAGCTAAGTCTGTCAATCTACTGACGGCTATTTATTGGATTGCTCATGCATGGAGAGAAGTGAAGGCAGACACGATAGTGAAATGCTTTAAAACTGCTGGAATTCTGACAACTGAATTAGATGTTGTGAGTACAGGTGTGAGTACAATTGATCCATTTGGTGATGTTGATGTAAGAATGTGGGGCGAGCTGATTAGGAAGACAGTGGGTGATGAAAGTTGTCCAGCAACTGAATATGTTGACGGAGATGCAGATCTCCCAGTTTGTGCAGAGTTTGTGGCTGAAACATGGGAAGAAGATTTCTTACAGAGCTTAACTGAATCTGATGATGAGAACTGTCATGAATCAGACGAAGATATGGATATTTTTCCACCACCTCCTAAATTGGCAAGTTTTCAGGAGGCAATTCAAGTACTGGAAGATGTTAAACACTTCTTGGAGGATAGAAAATATAGCACTGAAGCTCAAAATACAGATGCCCTAATAAATGACATTATATTCAAAATCTGTCACTCAAACTACTTTACATGATTATTTTCATTGATTTTTTTTGTTACTAATGAATTCATTGTAATGATGTTTCTGTTCTTGAACACGGTAGAGATTAAACAAGGAGTCAAATAAGAACCTCTATGTAAAGGACACCTCTGTATAATGGACAAATCAGGTTGTTCCTATAGTGTCCGTTATTTGGAGGTTCCACTGTAATGTTATTACAAATGCAATAGAAAAAATCCACAGTCAGATACCCCATGTTGAATTTGGACATCAATGTTATTGCTTTAGCTTCAGTACAAAGCAATGCACCAATTAGTAACTTTGCTCTAGAGGAAATGTCCCCAATTCCATATTCTTCTGTTCTTATTGTCCTTTTTTTCATCACCCCTGTTCGTTTCCACTATCACTGTTTCTCCTTTTTTTGCCAGGTCCATCTCACTCTGGAATTCTCTCCCTGAGAGCTTGGTGGGTCTTTCTTCTCACCTGGCTTTCAAGAGGCATCTAAAGCACTCTCTACAAGTTTAACTCACTTATGTTTGTTTGTGCTTTCATTATTCGTTTTGTGGGTACACCGCATGTGCTGTACTTAGTACGCATTTCACGTGATAAAACCTTTACCTGATTCTCCTCGTACCGTAAAGTTTGGTTGGCAAGACAAACTTTTGACCGTTGGTGCAGCAAACTAGTGGAGCAGAAACCTTTAAGTAAGACTTCTTATGTGTAAAGTGTGATTATGAAGGTTTACAGTGTTTATCTGGTGATACTTGTTCTTCTTTGTTTGCTACTTCTTATTGCATTTATAGTCCTGAGTAGTCCCACTTTTAATAAAAAGTAAGCATACAATTAGTATCAGTAGGAATAAGTTTGTAACAAATTATATTGTTTAGGCTAATACAATTATAATTACACTATTGCCTATTCATTGGAATTTTTGTGTTTGGAACTTAATGAAAAAACAAACAAACAAACAAAAACAATTAAATGGGATAGCACAAATAATGCTATTTATGATGTGTGAGAATGAGTTGTCAGAGAGGGCATTTGAAGCAGCATATCAAGTTAGACATTTTTCCGGTGTATTTGAAGGAAAATTATTATCATAAATTTCATACATGATTATGTGCATGTATCTATATAGTGTACTTCTTGGTTTCTCACCATTACAATGTTTACACAAGATATTGAGTGTTTTCATTTGGTTGCATTTTAGTTACAAAAATCACAAAACGTGGATTAGCTTTGATGAATATCCCATTTCTTTTCTGCATGAAAAGATGCTACAATCTTTAACAAATGGAGCTGGAGAGTTAAATGAGCAACATGCTAACAAGAATGTTGCCACACACACACTTGACAATTAATTTAGTGTTTGTGCCACTTTTATTGCCCCTGACTTACAGAGTTGTTTTTATAAACTGGACATTTTGTCTTGTGTTGATGTATTTTTGGTTTACTTTTTAAATTTGAATGTTTTGCTTGTCCTGCATGTATAAAGATAAACCTTTTAGACTATGTCCACTGAATCTTGAAAGTTTACATATATATGTGCAATACCAAAAAGCACATTTTTTCTGCAATACCCTAAAATTTAAGCATGCGTGTGCTTTAATATCATTTTATATCTATATAATAATACACTTGTGTGTCAGTAACAATGATGATGATGGTGACTGATGGTGATGGTATGTATTCATGAATAATTCATAAGCTGATCAGAATTGGTATAAAGTACTTCATTACCTGAACCGCAAAAACTTGACAAGAGGAAAAAATGGGAGAAAAGAAGAGACCTTATAGTGAGTCAAACCTGCAACTGGCCACACAAACCATTTAACTGTCAAAACCTAACAGCTTAGATCAGCTTAAAGTGCCATTTCATCTTATAAAAACTGAACACTGTGTCGCTAGTTGGGAAAGTGTCTTCATCTACAATAGCTAATCGTAATTGGAATAAGAGAGGCAGTAGCTAACTGTAATGGGTATAAGAGAGGCAGAGAAGCAGGAGAATGCAAGGTTCAATTGAAATAGACGCAGGTGAGAAAACGCTGACTGATATAACTACTTCAGTGAAGATTTGACATTCTCTCAAAAAAAACAAAAAAACAAACAACAACAACAAGCAATGTGAAAACAAGACAAAACAAAACAAGCTATCCTTTCAGGTCATGGAACAGCTGTTATATGAGGTGAGAGTGTGTGGTAGCTGATATGAAAGTAATACTCAAAAGTGTTTCAGCCAATATAGCTGAGTTACTGAGTACTATACCTAGTACAAACTACTACAGTGAAGATATCTGACATAGAAAAAAACAACTATTACAAAACTAATTGCTTCAATACTCACCCTGCATCTGGCCCACAGTACTATTCTGCTCATGAAACACCTCAGCAGTATCACACTTGACATATGTAATAAGTATTATATATTATCGAGCAAACGAAGCGAGCGAGATACTATTAGTGGTGGATAATGCAAAATTGAGTATATGTTGTACGTATGTATGGATAGTACGTATGCCCCTCAAATGCACATGCAGTGAATTTATTCTCCTAAAAACACGGCATTTTAGGCTTGACCACTCTTTTGTTTTTGTAGCTGACAGCTTGTTGTCAAGAATTACTGATAATTCAGATAGTCAAAGCTGAAGTTACCAATACTTAGGTAATTAAAGTAAGTAGTATTCCATATTTGTTGGTTAAAACTACAAAATAACACTGGCCTATTTGTTTTTGTACTAAGAGCTTGTTCAAGAGTTACTGGTAATTGAAGTAGTCAGAATGGCTTAAGTTTGATATTACAGAAGTTACCATTACTCAGGTAAGAGAGTAATTTTGTATTAGTTTGCTAAAATTAATGGTTAACAGCTGTTTTGCATGAACTAAGCTAAAATATAAATTATGTAGTAACAATACTGTAGTTTTAACTATGCAGTCTAGCATGATATTTGTGCTTAAGCACATCACTAGTATATTTAATCCAAGCTAGATATCTTCACGATGTTATCTTTAGCTCCTAATAACCAGAGTGATATGGCTAGATATTTCAATCTAAGGCTTTATTTTCACTCAACTCTGGCTCATGACAATAAATTAGTCTGCACATGAAATATTTCGCCATATCACACTCTGACTCATGTAATAAGTACTATGTATATATTTATATTTATTCCACACTAGATATCTTCACAATGTTATTTAATGACCCTTGAAATAAACAATATTTATTCAAGATGTTATTTCATGCTTTCATGCTGTATTGCACAAGGTAATTACTCTAGTAGTTATAGCAACCAGCCTAGCTTACCAGTTTTCCTAGTTTTTACAGCTACCTTACTCTTGTGTAGCCTACCCATCCTGGTTAGAGCAGCTGATAAAAATTAGCTGGGGGTGTGGGGAGCCACTAAGCTAACTTTACCCATGAGTTACCAGTCCTAGTACAAACTGCAGCAATGAAGATATCTAGCAATGAATAAACCACTTATTACCCTAGGCAGAGTGATTTTTGCAGCTTTCCCAATTCACTTAGTATAGGTAAACTTTATTAGAAGAAGTTGCAGCATACACTCATGGACACTGACAAAACAGGGAATACAAAAATGCTCAACAGGAAAATAACTGAAACTTTTATAGACAATGCATGACCACGAAGGAATCCAATTGCACAATATAACTTTGGATGCAACATAACTACACAGTATTTACAAACAGCATAGACACAGCCAGGTAGCTACAACAGTGTTGCCATGCAACATGATCAAGGTTTATACTTAAAGTTGTCTTGTGACAAACATTATTAACTATTCATCCTCTATCTACACAGCCAAATTCACAGCGACAGACATCATCATACTATTACCCCAATTGCTGCAAAAAGCAAGCAATACTGGAAATGCATTTATAAAAAGAAAAAAGAAAAAAAGAGCGTAGCTTGTAAAACTTACCCTTACAGTCCAATCGACACCGTGAACAGAAGTCATAGACTTTCGTACTAGCCTTATTAAGTATGCATTAGCGATTACGTCATTCTGCTCAGTCCATGGTAAAGACGGCAAATTTTATGGTCACAGGTATGTAAATAATTAGCAATGAAGTTTTTCATAGTGAAATTACCAGCAGTATTAACAGAAATGTTTTTTTTTTTTGGAACTTAGTGAAGGACCTCTGCAGAGAGTGGTCAAAAAGCAGTTCCCAACATTATTTCAGGAAATGCTTAAAAGGAAAGTAGTTATTTAGATCTAACACAGCTGTACAGATCTTAACAATTTTGTTCCCATGCATATTTTCTGAATTGTGCTTTGCTAAACATGTTGTTTGAAATGGACAATACAATTGTGTAACTGACAATTATGAATATATTACAGTTCACTTTCATCATCATATCATACATCAGTTCATTCACTTCATTATCTATGTCAGAATTCCCATTAGGTCCCTATCACTACCAGTTCCTTGCATCTAATCTCCACTTTCATACAAAAATGATCAATAGCCATCTCAGCAATTGTTGTTGATGTGCTGGTGAAAATGATGACTGACAACTGCTCAAGGTAATAGGTACGTTAAGACTGCCTTGACATTTTACACTGAGGATCACAGTTGTTTTTTTTCTTGTATTACAGTGATGAATGAGACGGCCAGTTTAGCACCCACATCCTTAATACTACTCTGGTTCTGACATTATTGAGATGGTTATCATTGTCTCCAATCATTCACAAAAATATCAGCATCTGTCCGTTTTTATCCATTACCTTCCAATGGACTATTGGTCAGAGATGATATAGGCTTATTTATATGAGGATTATTATGAGGATGAGGAGTAGGAGGAGGAGTGAGGAGTAGGAGGAGGAGTAGGAGGAGGAGGAGGAGGGGGATGAGGAGGAGTATGATAGTCGAGGAGGAGGAGGGGATGGCGTAGATGATAGTAGAGGAGTAGGGGGGGGGGAGTAGAGGAGCTATAGGATTGAGGAGTACGAGTAGGAGGAGTAGGGATGAGGCCTATACGAGGACGAGGACTATTACAGGGACGAGGGCGAGGACTAGTACGAGGACGAGGACGATGAGGACTAGACTAGGACGATGAGAGGACGACTACTAGGACAAGGGCGATGGACTATGACGAGTACGAGGAGATACGAGGATATTACTAGATTATTACTATGTATTATTACTAGTAGTATTCTATGATGATTATATTATTATTACTTTATTTATTACTATTATGCTTACTATTATAGTTACTAGTATTAGTACTGTATTATTACAGTATTATTAGGGAGTATTATGATATGAAGTATTATTATTATTATTATTATTATTATTATTATTATTATTATTATCATTATCATTATTATTATTATTATTATTATTATTATAAAATCAGAGCAGCATAGGAGAAAATGCCACTGTTACTGTTGTGTGGCTTCATTAAATGAGTTAACATGCTGGGAACTGAGTCTTGACCATTGAGTGTATATAGGCGACTATTTTACTCTGCGTTTTATCAACAAATATGTTTGTACCCAAGCCACAGTAGCCTTGTAAAGCTATTCAAAATACCTACAACTTCATTAGGAAGCTTTGCTAATGATGGTAAAAGCGCATATATTGGTGCATAATGATATGCTGGAGAGTTATTAAGCTTGGAAAATACGACCAAAAGTGAGCTCTCGTTGACAAAAACCGCACGCCAGTTCTTTACTTCCTGTCAAAAAATAAAAAAAAATGATGGTGGCGATCGGACTGCTTACATACTACATAACAATTTCCGGGTGGCCACACTCTGGAATCTTGATTTCCGAGCGAGATTGACTGATGCTAAACGGTTTCTGCGTTTTGCATCTGCTCGGACAATGATGGTGCCTTTGATAGTTTTCTCGTTGGTTACTGCTGTCTTCACCCGAGGTAAATAGATAATTTGTAGGACCACTGAGAGTATCAGGTGATACATATTGTGTGCTTTTTTGGTTTTGAGTAGTTTCTAGTAATACACTCTCGGAGTATAATATTAGGAGTAGATACTTAATATCAGTAGGAATAAGCTTATATCTTGGGCTAAGTGTTGTTTTAGGCTTCTGCTTTCTATATGTTAGCTACATTATTGCCCATTCATAGACACTATGTGTGATTGTTTGAATTTAAATGGAAAATAGCCCAATGGGGATAGCCCTTATGGAACATGAGAATGTGAGTAGTCAAGGAATGTGTACAGTATAGTAAGAATATTAAATGTTTCCATCAGGAATCATATGAGTGATTATGTGCATTAGCTACTTCTTCTTCGTCTCCTGTTTATTTTCAGTTTAGCATTTCAATCAACAGTGTTGCTTACTTGTTCTTCATTAGATAAATTTTAGGATGATGTAATAACTTATTGCCAGACATTTATTCTGTATGTATGTTTGTATGTTGTTTGTGTGTTAGTTTCAATAGAAATTCCAGTAGTAATTGGTGAATGAAGGTAGTGAATCGAGACACTATAAGTGGGTATACTAGTTCTAGTTGTAGTGAAATACGTATATGGACTTAGTTATTTATGGCATATTGATTGTGATGAACACATGATAATCCACAATGTAGAAGGCACCTACATCCTTTATGAGTTGAAATGATGGACTACTTTAATACTTCTTAAAGTCTTTTTGCCATCAATACAATATAAATTATATGGACATCTGTCCAACTTCTATTACATGCAGAGCTTACCCATTAAAAATATCACAGGGTAGATAGAAATTCAATGTACACATCAGAAGTTCAAGTATACATATTATATATCTGCAATACTGAAAATTTAGTTATTTCTGCAATATCCTAAATTGTTTTAAAGTGTGTTTTTTTTATCACATTTGATAATATACTTTATGGCACACAATAGATAACCTCATTTATGTATACATTTTATGGGAATACTAAATCATGATGTATAATATATTCATTAGATCCACCAGCTGATGGCTTGTTTTTTACTTTGAGTGATTCTGTATATCTTCACAATGAAACAGTTTTAATACAGGATATAGGTCCTGATGTGGATGATCGCAGTAATGATCGTGGAGCTGTTCTTGTATGTCACACTGATAATGTAAACACAGCATGCTGTAGAAGTAGTGACAACAATGATAATGGTCCTATTGGTGACTGGTTCTATCCGGACAATTCTCAAGTCATTCATAATCAGGATGCCAGTACTAACAATACATTTGTTCGAATAGTATTTTATAGAGAAGTAAGATTAGTGATACGAGGCAGTCCAACTGGACCACTGGGACTATATAGATGTGAGGTTTCAAATTCTAGAGGTATAACTGTCAGTGCCAGCATTTACATTTTATCTAGTGAGTTTACTACATTACTCACCATATATTACTTTCTTCAGATGAAACTAGTGTTAGTATACATGTAATATGCAATTGTACAGCAAATATTATTTTACATGCATGAAATCTTATCTGTCGCGTTATTTTATTACGGAAGTAATTTTGGCATGGTCCTAGATATCTTCATTGACAATGAGATAACTTATGATATCTTGTGGTGTTACCAACACTGAATAGGGGATTTGCATGATGACATCACGTAACATCCTACCACGCCCACTGATGGTATCACTGCACACTGTGTCCCATTGAAAATGTATTAGGTTTGCTGACCGCTTGGTCTATTTTTTGCTGTAGCACCAGCGCCAGGCTGCACAGAGCTTCCAAATTACAGGAATAGCTTTATTATGAAATTTACTAACTGCTGATAGCAAAAGTTTAGGATTTTCAGCCCTGGCTATTGGAATTCCTGGGAGAGAAATTTGGTGATGGTTATCTAACCACCCTACTTCTTCTTGGAACTCGCCTTGAAAAACTGAGACTGGCTGGTTTTTCTCAGAATTCTATAGCCTGGGGGTGGCCTGCTTCTTAGAAGCTGATTGTGGTGAAGATACTAATTTCTCTGGAGGGATTGGTGAGTCTTACAAGAGAAGTTAGAAAAAGAGATTACTTTGTTCCTGAATGCTAAGATAACAGAAGAAAGAACAACATGGTGATCATTTCATAACTTTCCTAAGGATAAACTAATGAGAAAGAAATGATTAATTTCTAAAAAGATAGGATTTGTATCATCAGCTGTTTTGCTCCACAATGTGGAAGAACTCTTAAATATCTTTGTGGATGATATTGTAACAAAAAGCATTGCTACAGGGACGGCAGTGGAGAATTGGCAAGCCTACAATTAATATTGCCTCTTATTACTGATCAAGTTTACTTTATTTAGATTGAGTATGTTTTTATGTTTATTTTAATTATCTTTCTCCCCTTAGTTCAATATGTATTCATTTTCTTTGATTGTTTAGTAGTTTAACCACAGTGTAAAACATGAAAGCAATAGTTATGCCAGTTCTGCAGGACATTAATGTCCGTGCATTAACTACCTAAAATAACCCACCTACTGTGGAGTTAAGTAATGCCATTAGCTAGCTACCTGTTGAAGAGGTAAAAAAAATGGTGAAGGGACATATATATTCTAGTTAAAAACTAGCAAACAGGACATTATTACTGATACAGTCCATAGATATACAACAGTCCCACACGCTTTGTGAGAAAATTTATTACTGCGGGTGATAATGATGATGATAATCATAATAAAATACTATGAAGTGAATCAAATTGGTGGACCAATAATTGAGTGCACTAAGAGAAAAACCTGTTAATGCTAATTCAATGTCCAAACTTCTGATAGCTAGTAATGGAGTTAGCAAAATTGTAGTAAATATTTTTTCTTTTTTTCGTTTATACCTTGATTCTCAAAGACAACTATCTGGATCTATATATTATATTCAGTTTAGGAAGAAGAGCAGTGTGGTTTTCCAAAGCAGTTTTTTTGGAAAAACAAACATAGCTCAGAGGTCCTAACACTGTTGGTTTGAGAAGTGGCCATTTTTGCACTATAAGGAGTCTAGACCTCTTTACTTTGTCACAAGTCACAGTATCGCGAGGCTGTTGTTTAGCTACATACCATTTTGCTTACCTTTCTTTTAAGTTGCCAATATTTGCTAGCAAATACATACCTTTTATCTATCTCAACTTCACAACATGAAGCTGACTAAGAGCAAGATGTTCAACTATAGCTACTTGCTTTTATAAATGGTATTTCTGCTAGAGTCTGAGTCTGTCAGACAGGTGGTTGCATTTATGTCTCCTGACTAGTTTATGGAGATGATAACTTCACCACAATCAGGTTACTTCTAAGAAAATCCACAGCACAATAGGCAGGCCACCACCAGGCTATAGAATTCTGAGAAAAACCAGCCAGTCTCAGTTTTCAAGGCAGTTCCAAGAAGAAGTAGGGTGGTTAGATAACCATCACCAAATTTCACTCCCAGAAATTCCAATAGCCAGGGCTGAAAATCCTAAACTTTTGCTATCAGCAGTTAGTAAATTTCATAATAAAGCTATTCCTGTAATTTGGAAGCTCTGTGCAGCCTGGCGCTGGTGCTACAGCAAAAAATAGACCAAGCGGTCAGCAAACCTAATACATTTTCAATGGGACACAGTGTGCAGTGATACCATCAGTGGGCGTGGTAGGATGTTACGTGATGTCATCATGCAAATCCCCTATTGGAAAGCTCATTTCCTTCCAAATACCTGAGTTGCTAAAATCTCAATACCATTAACCACCAAGCTTACCACTTTTAGAATTTTCTACCTTCTCTACAAAAAAGAAAACCCCAACAAAACAAAAAGTAAACTAACTATTCACCCAGGTCAGAACAGCTATTATATCATGTGTGGGTGTGAGGGATGTTGTGAATAACCCCCAACATCCACATGGATGTATTGATCATAATTAATAATTTATTACTTACTGACTTCCCTTCCCATTCTTTAGCGAGCTAACTTATGCCTTCAACTTATCTTTGTCATGTGAATTCATTTTTAGTACATTCAAAAATAAAGCAATCAGGATAATAATAATAATATACTTTATTTTTTTCAGGTCCACCAGTAGATGGCCTATACTTTTCATTGAATGGCACTGTATATAGTCCAAATAAAACAGTTTATATAGAGGACATAGGTCCTGATGTGGATTATCGCAGTAATGATCGTGGAGCTGTTCTTGTATGTCATACTGATAATGTAAACACTAACTGCTGTAGAAGTAGTGACAACAATGATAATGGTCCTATTGGTGACTGGTTCTATCCGAACAATTCTCAAGTCACTCTTAATAGTCAGGAAGCCAGTACTACAAATGTATTTGTTCGAATTTTATTTGTAAGTGAAGTCAGATTAGTCAAAAGAGGTGATCCAACTGGACCACTGGGACTATATAGATGTGAAGTTTCAAATTCTAGAGGTGTAACCATCAGTGCCAGCATTTACATTATGTCTAGTGAGTATACTACATTATTAGATGAATTAATAATTCTTCAGTATTCATAAAACATTAACACTAAGAAGGTATTATTCCAGTAATTTTAAGGATTGACCCTAAAATGATTGCTACGAAAGGTTTTTTTGATGGATTCATGATATTATTTTACATCACCTTCAACATACAAAAAATCTACCATAATCTAAATGCTAAAAATGTGTTTATTATTAGGTAGTATTTGTCCATAGCTCATTAATATTTGTGAGATATATAATGCTAGGCTTATCTTCTTTTATATTCAATTTAGACAGACATAATTGAAACCACTGGAAACCTTGGTTCATAAGCTTTAAAACAATTATAAATATTGCCTTTATTGAAAAATATAGAGGTTTTAGGTGGCTTGGCAGCTTAAAAGCCAATTGAGTTATAATTCCACATTAATTATTTTTATCACATTATAGTATCAGGTAACTGGCACTTGCTACTACTATGGAAACTTCTATTTGATACTGAGAAACAATCTGAACACCCCACCCCTCCGCAAGAATTTTAGAAGATGTTATTGTTAAAATATAAAATATCAAATAGGAATTAAATTAACATGAAACTCATAATACAAACAGTGAAAAGGTTAAATTATTCCAATTTGCTTACTGTTGATGAAAAACTAGATAGTTTACATGTTATTTAGCATGCCTATTCTTCTCCATTAAAATGCCAAGAATTGCTTGCCGCTCCATTTCAAATTTGACTTTACGTACATGCATTGTTCAATTTATTGATGTACATCTAAAAGTCTCAATTGTTAGGCAACACATTATTAAAATGAAGAAGATTGCTCCATTTCCTTTAAAAATATAAGTGAGTTTTTTTCTCAATTATATTAAAAATTAATCCTTATATCTCAATGTGTTTTTGTAACTTAATGTGCAATGATAAAACTTCTGAAATTTAATATTTCACACTTTCTACAGGATTTCACATTTCACTCTTGCTATTACCACTATAATAAATATTATTATGTATATATATACATAATTAGATTTTATTGATGCACCAAGTGACATTAACAGAAGTGTTCCATCCCATACTTATGAATATCTTAGCTTTGATTTCTAAGACTTGATTCTGCTGTACACTATATTCCTGCAACATCGTGCTTTTTTTATTTTTCTGTTTATGAGAAAAAAGGAAAGTTGCTAGTATTGAGCAAGCCATATTTTAAGCAACTTAAGTAACTATTTTAAGCAACTATGCCATGTTGTGTCCCTGCTATAAAGAAATTGGTCATACTTTGCAGACACAGCATTAGTATTGTTCAAAGTTGATGTAGAGACTCCTTGTGCAATGTGTCTTTGTTACTCATACAGAGAAGGCTGCAGATTTGTTACTTCAAAAGTGCTAGAAGATATCAATGTTAAAGATACAATATTGCAATTTGCAGCTGGCAATGTTGAAAATATTTTACTGGCTACTTGGCACCATACCAATGCAGACTACAAGAGTCTTTAGTTTCACTCAGACACAATGAGATGAAGCTACAAAGTGTACAATATCAACTGATGATTCGTGTTTGCAACTCTCACATGTTGTGACACAATCTTAAGAATTTGTAGATGTTTAGTGGGTAAAAAGGAAACAATTTTAATTTCTTGTCATAAATGATCAAGCATTACTGTCATGTTTAAAGGCATTTAATATATAAGATAATTCAGGAACAATGATTGAAAGCCTTGGCAAGAAAGCAGTGGCTGTCCTATTTGATCGAAAGGACACAGAATCATTAGAACCTTTGTGCTTCAACATGCTATGATAGATGGTATCTTCAGTTAAGCTCGGCTAGTCATTTGTTACATTTAAATGTCTTCCTCCTACTGCTAGCATCCTCTAATTTTACTGCCTCATAGTCTACTACCAATTGATAGCCTGGATTGAACAGGAAGGTAGTAAGGATGTCACATATTGGGGATGAATAAAATAACTATAGCTATCCAATGATGCATCGTTTACCCTCCCTGTCATAGTCTGTGGTCACTGTGCTGCATGAATGACTAATGGACTTTCACTGGAGTATTCTGTATTGTTTTATGCATTTATATCTATTAAATAAAATAGGCTAAGAAAGTTGATGGCACTAGTAATTTCAGGTAAAAGTGAAATAAACTGAAGTTATGGCCAGCAAATGACATTTCATGAATTTGTAATGAGCTTGTGGACAAATACTACCTAAGTAGCACCTTTTTAGTGGCTTAATTTGTTAGATTTTTAGTATGTTGAACATGATGATGTGGAACTGTGCCACCACAAACCATAAAAAAAACTCTGTAGCAATTATTTTATGGTTATGATCTGTATTTATTTTTTATAAAATGACTGGACTATTATATAAATGGAACTTAGTGTACATGTATACTGAATTTGATTATGTAAGGACCTAATACCTGCTGCCACATGGAAAATGCATTAAAGTAAACAGGATGTGCTTAAGGCAATGTTTTCCTATATCAACTGTGTTTAGAGTTATCACATTGTGTTATTGTAAGGACCTAATACCTGTTGCCACATGGAAAATGCATTAAAGTAAACAGGATGTGGCTTAAGTCAATGTTTTCCTATATCAACTGTGTTCAGAGTTATCACATTGTGTTATTGTAGCACCCCCCACCAGGCTATATAAGTATTTATTGCACTAGAAACTCTTTACTATAGCATACTCACATGAGTAGTACATAATGATGGATACTGCAGAAAATCACCCAACTGATTGGCTGCATTTATGTTCGTGCCTGTGGCACTCATGTAAATACAAGCCAACAGACTAGTGATATTCTCCTGTATCAAATGTACCATCTTAATTGTACACAGCATAAAAACTTGTAATAATTTATGAAACATTTAAGCAATAATGTATGGCATGCATGAAATATTATGTGTTGCGTTACTTTAAGCATGGTGCTATATATCTTCACTGACAACAAGATAATTTATGATGTTTATGGTGTTACCAGTACTGAATTGGCTGGCTCATTCCCTTAAAAAAAAGAAAGAATAAAAATCTATCCATCCAGGTAAAAACAGCTGCTAAACTCAGCTGAGGGTGTGGGGCCACCAATATGAAAATAATACTGATAGAGTGAACAATGTTATACACATATCTACAAAAATTTGTAAACTTTTTTTAGGATTTGATTCTACTCCAATGACGTACATGTATTCAACGCAAAGCACAAATATCAGTAATGCAAATGGAGTATCATCACATACAATGTTGTCAACACAATACAATGAAGAAATCTTCCATACAGGTATCAATAAAAGATTAATAAAAATTGAGATATTGTCAGGGGATCAGAAAATTATCAAGTAGCAAGACTCTTGATTGCATCAATTAATTCATGAATATTTTACCATCTTAATTGTACACAGCATAAAAACTTGTAATAATTTATGAAACACTAATGGAACATTCATAATTATGAAGTATTTTAAGTTTCCATTTATAAGTTTATAATTGTAGGAAAAAAATTAATTTCTTGTATTTATGACATATAATATGTATTTTCACCAGGAAATTCTAGTGTAATCATTGGTGCTGTAGTGACATCTGCTGTAGTAGTAGCTATTATGATTATAGCTCTAGTCACATTGCTGATCTACATAAAATATAAAGCATTTAAGTAAGTTCATGGTAGATACTCATATATCTGGATGAATCCTATTATTGTTGGAGTGTGTGCCATTTTTGGCAAAGTTAAATATAATAATAATAATTGTAAGATTAAATTACTTAGCATAAAGTTTCTTTGCACACTTTTTAGTTTAAAGAATTGAAAACTGGTGTCATAATAACTCATAATTCTTTAGATTCTGCAAATCATATTGTTCAGAGCATTTACATGTGCTAATCAATGTTACTTTCTAAAGCATCATAAAAAAGATGATATAATCTGTCAAAATAGTAATTCCTGAATAAGTTGAGTCATAGGAAATTATGTACACATTTGTTTCATCTTTTCTACAAATATAAGAATGGAATCAATTCAGAAATGTTATGCATATACTACCACCATGTCATATCAGTATTATATATATGTTGTTGTGTTACTAGATTAGCATCAAATGGCTCCCGGTCAGATAATCATGTAAAGAAGAATATGCAAAATAACGATAAATATGAGGATATGGAAATGAATCAAAGCAGTAGTTCCAAACCTGAAGATATGGCAATGACTACCTGTGCCGCATACGGAGACATAAAGTTAATCAACTGTGCAGCGTATGGTGAAATATCAAATAACATACCAAATGAATCACTAGCAGTTTATGAAACAGTGTAATGTTTGGGACTCACAGTTGATTTAGCTACATAGCATACTTCTTTGGTAGACTTTCAACCTACTAATTATGTGCATTAATATTATTAGTATAAATATTTTATCACTTGTCCACCTGCTTCCATATTCATTGTACCACATGTTTTGAATTAATAAAATAATATCAATTTTTTATTATTATTACAATGATATTACAGTATTTACTAACTTAAATGTAAGTGAAGCTTCTTATAATGAAAACAGTTGCAAATGACCTTATGCTCAAATTTATATATCATTGTTGCTTCTAATGCTGCAATTCTAATAAACCCTGGCCTTGTTATTTTGTCATATACTTTTATTTCAATATCAATTCATAAGTTGAAGGAGAAGCTTTAGTTTAAAATGCTAGAATATGGGAAAAAATATTTTTTCATGCAAGTTAATTTTGTAGTCTCAAATCACTTTCTTCTCACCAGAGAATCTTTGTGTGCTAAATCCTTTCTTTGCATGACTACTCCTTGACAAGAAATATATATATTATGGTTTTAATCTTCTACTTCATCTCATTATATTCCATCTGAAACTAAACTTGCCATTTTAATCCTTTGGTCAAGCTAAGTTTGCTGATATGATTGTACAAATGTGAGGATACTCTGTGGTATTGAGTTATCCCAGATCAGTTCAACCCAGCTGCAGCTGTCAATAACTCCAAACCAAAATATACTTGTTGGCATTCTGTCCTTTTCATCAGAACTTCTCACACTAATAATTCTTGTGCAGTATTATGGTTAATTAATACTTAAAGAGAGCAGTAAGTTAAGATAATAACTGTGGCTGCTGTTCCACTACTAATTACTGTGCCAACTTTAAAGCTGAAACTGCTACCTTCATGTCTTCACCTTGCCTTGGCATGATTTGTATGTGGATTAGTAAGGGATGACACACCTCCAGCATTATTGTGATCAGCAACTTTTGCTCTTCTTAAATTTACCTGTTATTCTATTCCACTATTTTATTCATGCTTACTGTATTAAAAAAAATGCTGGTATAATCTGGCAGGACCTAATCTTGAATGCTGTATAAGCTTTAAAATTTTTCATTGGGGCCCCCCACACCTCAAGGTAATACTTCAGCAGATTCTCTGGCCTGGCTGGGTAGGCTTCCCTAGCGGAAAGTAGCGGTAAAAACAAAACAGAACAAAAAAACTGGAAAGCAAGTCCTGTTGATATTAATTACTAGAGTATTTGAGAGTAAAGCCTTGTGATATCCGGAACTAGGGTCACAACCTAAAAATACTATTTTGAAGGTATATATCTAGCATGAAATATATTAATATATAGTGTATATGATGCTTATTACATGAGTCAGAGTGTGATAAGGTGAAATATTTCAAGAGCAGGCTAATAATTTTTTAAGAGCCAGATGAAGTGAGAATAAAGTGTGAGAATGAAATATCTTGCTATATCACTCTGACAAAATGTAATGAGTGGTTATTCTATGCTAGATATTCTGCAGTAGATGTGTACTAGGTTTGGTAAAGTGTAAAGTTGGCTGTGAAACTCTTTAGGGGCCCCCCTCATATCCAGATGATGATACTTTAGAGCTGCTCGACCTGGGTAGGCTTCAGGAGAGGAAGGCTGCTATAAAAACTCAGAAAGCTGATGAGCTGCAGTCATATGGGTCACTACCGAAAAATAAAATTGAAAAGATATCTAACTGGAATTTATACATATTAATATTTAATAGTTTAACCATGGATTCCGAGGAATTATCGCTGATAGATGTCGTTTGCTGTGAAGTACAACTCCGCTCTATCAACGTAAGATGCCCAGTCTCCAGAAACTAAGTTGAAAGGTCCTAGCATGCCATGAGTAGCTATAATCCTCATTGCCACATGTATCTGATTCATAGCTAATACATAAACTTTTAATTAAAAAGCGCTTTATAGACTAAAGTCATGAAACACACAAAGATACAAAAATCACCGCGTGGTGGCAGCGCTCCATACAATTACAATCTTGAGGTCAGCAGGCTGACTAGACGAAGATGACAAACACAACATAGTTCAATGTCCATTGTCACTACAAGGACCATCACATCATAACAAAACATTCAGCATGTTCCAGCAAAGTTATCTAGTCCCAGCAAAATACCTATTATGTCCAAAGTAAATAATCAAGCAGGTGCTTGAAAATTTTGGACAGCACAGACATTAGTGGTTGCAAGCTTTTTGTTTTGGCTTCCTCTAAATAGTATTAATTACTTCAGAACCATTACCTATCTGTTCTGTACTGTGACTTAAATGGAAGAAAATTCAATGGGACAGTATAAATATAATATAGTTTGAAAATTGGTGGTCATGAAATTCAGAGTTGCTAGCTACCAGTAGCAATTTAATAGTAGATACTATAGCTACTAGAAAATGCTCGTGTAGCATTGGTTGGGCGAGCGAGCGAAGTTCTGGGGAAATATTGACACTTCAATTGCATTGAGCTCGTTTGATTTGAATTTGCATTTAAAAGACCACGTATTCAGGATGAGCAAATGGAATGCGCTCGCGTTTAAACGACCACGTATTCAGTTTAAACGACCACGTATGCGCGGCGTTTAAACGACCACGTATTCAGGATTTCCATAAACTACATCTTAGAGTTGCTCGCTCGCTTCGCTCGCTCGCCAATTACTTTAATAGTAGGTCTTATTAGATATTGAAGATCTGGTTATATCCAAACACTGAAGACAGCAAGCACACATGATTTGCTCCAGTACAATAGTACAACTAGATCACTTGAGAAGACCTGTTTAGAATTAATAGTCATAGTAACCGTTTTGCTACAAAACAACAACAAAACAAATGTAACAACAACAAACTATAAACTCAGCACACATGAAGTTGGGTATTATAGATCAATTACTGTCGAAATTACATCCCAAATGGAATGCGAAAATTAGCACTGACCAACTACAATTCCTGTGGAAAACAAGTGAACTAAACCCACATACATCAACCTCAAACTTTAACTATAGATATACGATGCCCATACAAATACAATACTGATAATCCGTTGTTTATTCATGTGTCAAGGTTTGATGTCATGACAAAAGGTTTGTATTTCCGATGACCTATAACTAGTTAGATGTAGGTTACTGTACTCACTGTACTACTTTAATCTTGGTGTAGCTAGCCTTTATTTTGTTATAATAGCTATAGCTATTCACTTACAGTACCCTAACTTATACAACAATGCAGTAGCTATTTGCTTTTAAGTTTTTCTTAATAGATCCTAAAAGAAAGAATGTACATGTAACAGAACAAACTTTGCTTATATACTGAATGTTATTTTGTGGACCAGGGCCAGAAAGGGTGAACAAGTACAGGAATTTCTATTTTTGGTTGAGGGGGGCTATTCCTTGGTTTGGCCATGCCCCCAGACCCATTTCCAATTTAGCGGTTCGGTAAATAGTTCGGTAAAGGGTCTGGCTACTCCAGACTAATAGCTCCATGTGTCGGGCTCAGCCAGACTATAGCTCCGTGTGTTGGGTTCCAGACTAACCGTGAGTCTAGCCACCTAGTAATACCCTTTACCGAACCACTGGCTAATTGCATGGAAAAAAATCTCCCCGCAAGAGAGGGAATCACCCTGGACTTTGCGTTAGCGTTTTAAGCTAAGCTAAGAAGCTGTGCAGTTTACTTTTTTTTTTTGTACTGTCAGATAATGCTGTCTGTTCTAGTTTTCTCATTCGCTGTATACTCAGTGGTCTTCGCCAAAGGTAATCTTAATTACATTCTTATTTAGCTGCTTCACCATTGAGGCGAGCTGAAATCAATGGAGAGTGAGAGGTTAGGTGTAATTAAGTAAACTTGGATAAGATTTTATAGCAGCTAACAACTCACAGCTATTTAGTTTGGAGCTAACAACAGAAATACTTATTAAAAATTTTTGATAGTAAGCATCGTTCACTCTTTTGATCTTATTATGCATTACATCATTGCCCATTCATAGTAGCTATTTGAACTTAAAAGGAAAGAAATACCTAATGGGATAGCACTAACAATGCCACTTATGGTATGTTATGTGAGGATGAGATAGTTAATGAATGCAAAGGAGTGGTAACTTTTCCACATGTATTTTTGAAAGATTAACAGTTTAAAAGCAATTATATTTGTAATTAATAAAAGTGGTACCTTCTGGAATATATGAGTGACTACATGCTTTATAATATAAAACAGTAGAGTAGGAAGATGAAAAATATTTGGGGGGGGGGGGGGGGGAGGGGTGATGTTAAGAGCGTATTGTTAGGCTGAATTTTATCCCTCCACCTGAAACTGGTTATGTCCCCCCTCCCTCTGAATTTAGGCATTTTTTAGATTGTTTTCGTAAAGTATACTATTATTGTGATGTTGCCACTGAGGTCAAAGTGTACCTATGTTTTTAGTTTGGAGTCACTGCTTTCTTAACAGAAGGATAACAAGTAGTCAGAGAAGACTGCTCCACTAAGTTTTATTTTTGTTTCTAAATAAGCCAAGCTTTGTGGAGGCTACTTATAATGAATTATTTTAAATTGCTAGTTTTCACATAAGCTTGTTATTTATTATCAGATCTGTAATTTTACAAAGATTCCTGTCATAGATGTAAACAAGGTAATGTAGTAGTATGAGCAGCAGGGAGTTAATATTAGGGGGCCCCCCCCCCCCCCCCCCCCCACTGTCCCAACACCTCCTACTCTACTGTAAAACTTAATGTGCTCATGCTTGGAAATATCTATATTAAAATTTGTTTGAATTACTTGGGCTTTCCCCTCTCGCTCTTTAGTTAGCTACATGGTGCCTTCAATTTAACTTTGTCAAGTGTACTAATTTTTGAATACATTCATGAATACAATAATCATGATATATAATATAGCTGCTTTATATTAATAAGGTCCACCAGCAGATGGCTTGTACTTTACTTTGAAAGGCATTATATATTGTCCAAATGAAACCGTTTTTATACAAGACGTAGGTCCTGATTTTGTTATTCGTCATAATCATGGAGCTGCTCTGGTTTGTCACACTGATAATGTAAACACTGAATGCTGTAGAAGTAGTGACAACAATGGTAATGGTCGTATTGGTGACTGGTTCTATCCGAACAATTCTCAAGTCATTCCAAACAATCAGGACACCACTAATAATACATTTGTACGAATTGGATTTTACAGAGAAGTCAGATTAGTCAGAAAAGGCAGTCCAACTGGACCACTGGGACTATATAGATGTGAAGTTCCTAATTCAAGAAATGAAACTGTCCGTGCCAGCATTTACATTGTGTCTAGTGAGTATACAATATTACTTACCATGCATTACTGTCTTCTGTAATCATGGTGTACGAAATGGATATACAGATGGAACTATAGTCTAGCTACAACATGTATATTTGATTTTATTAGGTACTGAACAGAGCCTGATAACTGTTGCCACATAGAAAATGCATTAAAGTAAACAGGATGTGGCTTAGGGCAATATTTGTCCATATCACCTGTGTTCATAGTTATTACGTTGGGTTATTACGTCCCCCTAGGTAAATTTCTTGTTACCAAGGTATTCGCGCATGAGCAGTACCTAATAAATTTGTTATCCATTGGATACCCGAGAATATCACGAGTTTGTTGGCTTAGTATTTACGCGAGTGCCATTTTTGGCAAGCATGAAATATTATGTGTTGTGTTCTTCTACTCTTAAAGTAGTATAATTAATTCTTCTATGCTAGATATATCCACTGATAATGAGATAGCTTAGACATGTTGTGGCATGTTACCAGCACTTAATTGGAAAGCTTCCCTCCCTATGCTAGATATATCCACTGATAATGAGATAAGCTTAGACATGTTGTGGCATGTTACCAGCACTTAGAGTAGCTAAAACCTCAAGTACAATTAGTAGCTAATAACAAACATCTACACTTTCAGAATTTTTAGAGCTACATTTTCTACAAAAAACAAAACAAACAAAAAAAAACAAAAAAACAATAAAAACAAAACTAAACAAACAAGCTATCCATTCAGGTCAGAATAGCTGTTATATGAGGTGAGAGTGTGGGGGAGCCCATATGAAAGTAATACTCACAATTGTTTTGTACAAACTACTGCAGTGAAGATACCTGACATGGAAAACCACTTATTACAAAACTAAATGTTTCAATAGCTACTCATCCTGCATCTGGCCCATTAATATATTATTACAGTACTATTCTGCACATGAAACACCTCAGCAGTATCACACTGCCATTTTTATCCTTGGTCAGTTTTCTGATATTATTATTGTACAAATGTGAGGATGCTTTGTGGTGTTGATTTGCCCCAGATCAGTTCAACCCAGCTGCTGCTGCCAGGGACTCCAATCCCAAATATACTTTTTGGCATTCTTTCCTTTTCATCAGAACTTCTCGCTCTAATAATTATTGTGCTCTATTATATTTCGCATGTGATGTGGTTAATTAATACCTAAAGAAATTAAATTATTTGCTCACATGATTATGACATGGATAAGTGCTTTGGCTATAGTCTCCTTGTTGGAGCTAAGGTCAGAATACTAGTTATCCCATTAATTAAACAATTTCATGAGTTAATTGATAGCTATAATATGTGGTAATGTGCAGAAGCATGTGTAGGGCTTAAGATGACTCGAAATGGCCTTGTTATATTTACATTTTTCAGCACTTATTAAACAAAGCATTTAACTTTAGCATGCAAAAAATATCCACAATGTCGTTTACCATAACATCTTAAAAATATTTAGCATGTCCGTCCCTGCAAAATGTTCAGCAATGTCCCAGGAAAATAATGTAGTCCCAGAAAATATCCATCATGTCCAAGTAAATAATTGGTTGTGGCAAGCTTTTTGTTTTGGCTTCCTCTAAGTAATATTAATTGCTTCACAGTCATTACCTCTGTTGTGTATTTGGACTTAATGGGATAGTGTAATTATAATATAGTGTGAAAATTGGGTGGTCATGAAAGTCTGACTAGCTAATGGAAATACAGTTTTATCATGATGTAGCATACCATTTTTTAGAGAACAGGAAGTCTGTATATTTTAGCTAAACCAGACCTGAAAATAACCATAAAACTTGTTCTGCTAAATTTTTATTATTGATGTACTTAAATGTCATATTAGTCATGTTGTAGGTGCCAAAACTACATATCCTATAACTGAAAAACAAAATACATTGTCATGGAGATGCATTTATATTGTACTTGTTTATTTCATTGTTCTATTGATAAGTACCTTATTCTTTACTTTTAGTGGCACTTTGTGTGATAAATCATTTTTTATAGATATAATAGGTACACTACTGTAGCTATATCTTAGAAATAATAACAACAGTAATAATGGTCATTTTAAATTTTGAAGACTTGGTTCTATCCAAATAGCTATGTAGCTAACTGATGATACCAGGTAACTACATACAACTAGACCACTTGGGAAAATAACATTAATATTTGAAGCAGCCCTACCACTCAACTATATATATATTTTTTAGCTGACTGGTCTAGCTATATAAATCTAAGTGCTAATGGACTATATAAAACTTTCAAACAAAAAAAACAACATTAAAATAACTCAGGCTGGGTTCAGTATCATTTGTATTAGCAGCTTAATGTCAGCAATGAAAAGTTGTCATGTTTGAAATTGATGCCCTCATTTTATTATGTAGCAGCAGTATGAGCAAATCATCTGGACAGGCCAAAAATTCTATAATGTTAACTCTGTTTAGCAGCAAAGATGAATTATTCTAGGCTAGATTCTTGGTCCTTAATTGAGCAAGTCAGCTTTAATGTTGTTTTGTGTAGTTAATTAAAACTAAAACTAAAACCGCTTAGTCATGGGTTAGCTATTTTACTTTGGTAAGAAAAACTAAAACTAAGCTGTAGAGTACTGTACGTGAAAAAACTAAACATTTTAGAAGACAGTAAATTCGATTAAAACTAAAACTACCAGTAGAGTGGATGACAAAAACTAAAAAATAAGCAATTTTTATTGTAACTATCTCACCTTAAATCAGGTCATTATTAAATGGAGATGTTAATTACCGTCAAGGAAACATTCTCTAAACTATATAAATATATCATACTTTATTTATATCTTTAAGATTTCATAGAAGTATTTCAAATTCTTCGAGAAAAGTACATGAATTACTTTGAGAGTCAACATCAATTTACCAAAACTAAGACAATTAGTGGTAGCTAGTAAAATTAACTAAATTTTCTGCATAATATTGAAGAAATACTAGCAACTAACTAAATTATCATGGAGAATTAAATGAAAAACAACAACTAAAACTAAGCCATCAAGATAATAATATTGTCAGGTCCAGAATGTATCACAAGTTATTATTTGGGATCAAGTTAGTTACTTGTGATCCTTTTCTTCAGTATATACTTATTGGTCATAACACATGATAAAAGAATACAACATTTTAATGCTTTGTTTTTTCTTGGTGTAGCCTTTCATTTATATTAGCTATAGCTATTACACTCACAGTAGTTAATTTATTAGTTGGCTATAGGGGCTCCCTAAGACCCAGCTAATATTTTAGCAGCTGCTCTAACCCTGTAGGGTAGGCTACACCATAGGAATGTAGCTGTAAAAACCTGGAATACTGGAGCTGGCAAGCTATAAGGCCAGCTGCTATAACTACTAGGGTTGTGAGCTTGCTAAATATAAGTGAAATAACTCTATGAGAAAACAAGCATTATTTCATAGGTCACACAGCATTGTGAAAATATCTAGTGTGGACTAAATACACAAACATACTTTTTTAGAACAAGACAAGATTTATCAATTATTATAGTACTCTAAAGATATAATGTGACACACATAACTACAAAAATGTATACCCTTTTTGTAGAATTAGATTTTACTCCAATGACGTTCATGTATTCAACGAATATCAGTAAGTAAATGGAAATAACAATTCATTAACATTATCATCACATACAATGTTGATGACACAATACAATGAAGAAATCTTCTATACAGGTATCAATACAAGATTAATAAAAATTGAAATATTTTCAATTATCTAAAAGCTACCCTTGATTGAAAAATTACATCTATCAATTTATTAATGAGTATTTTACCAACTTAATTGTACATTGGCTTAAAAACATGTCATAATTTATGAACTATTAATGGAAGATTCATTTATAAGAAGTATTTTAATTTATCTTTATAATCGTATAATTATAGCAAAAATTAATTTCTCGTATTTATAACATATATGTATGTTCACCAGGAAATTCTAGTGTAATGATTGGTGCAGTAGTGACATCTGCTGTAGTAGTAGCTATTATGATTATGTCTCTAGTCATAACCTGCATAAAAATTAAAGCATTCAAGTAAGTTTATGAGACAGCTAATATATCTATATGAATTCTATTATTTCGTGGAGTGTGCCATTTGGGCACAGTTAAAGATTATAAATAATACCACCATGTCATATGAATATATACATATGTTGTGTTAATAGGGCAGCATCCATTAGCTCCAGGTCAGATAACCATGTAAAGAATAGTATGCAAAATGACGATAAATATGAAGAGATTGAAATAAATCAAAGCAGTAGTTACAAACCTGAAGATATGGCCATGACTACCTGTGCCGCATACGGAGACATAGAGTTAACCAGCTGTGCAGCGTATGGTGAAATATCAAATAACATACCAAATGAATCACTAGCAGTTTATAAAACTGTGTAATGTTTGGGACTCACAGTTGACTTAGCTATATTAGCATGCTTCATTTGTAGACTTTCAACCAACTGTTTATATACATTAGTAAATTGAATTGTTAATCACTTGTACATCTGCTTCCATATTCACTGTAACTAGTGTTTTGACTTGGTAAAGTGTGACCAAATGCAGATACAAACTATGTATTTAGTTTGGAGTCGTTTACTTTCTAATCAGAAGAAACACAATTAGTCAGAGAAGACTGTTGCACTGAGTTTTCTTTTAGTCTATAATGAGCCAATCTTTGTAGAGGCTACCTAAAATGAAAGTGATGCATCTAAACTAGCATATTAGTAGCTGATGCAACTGCTACTTTTCACATACAACAAGAATTATTAGTGAGTACAAAAAACAGTGATAATTGGAACAACAGTGTCTGGTGACATTCAATATGCAATACTTCATACTCAAATAAATAATTCTCCATGCCAGTTATACAGGGATGGAGTAACTGCTCGAGAAAGAAAGCTTCATACAGCATTGTCATCTGATACCCTAATGAGTGCAGCAACCCCTAACTTACAGAGTTTCCCCCACTCCTTCACCCTAAAATGTCATCTGGTGGCATGGAATAGCAGAATTACTAATCCTAGTACAAACTACTGCAGTGAAGATATCTAGCACAGAATAAATCGTTTATAACACTTGTATATTTGGCTTTCAGGGCTTAATTTTACTCGCCTCGGCTCATGAAAATGAAGTAGCCAGCAAGTGAAATATCTCATCATATTACACCCTGATTCATTTAAAATTGAGACTCATTTAGTGAAAGGCATGCTTTACACACCAAAATAACCATCAGCGTGAATGTGTGGGGTTTGCCGCTACCAGGTATACTCCGTCACGGGGACCCAGGTTTCACGCTGGTGCCTTCTTCACAGGATTTCACTCATTTTCAGAATCATGGCAATCAGAGAATCTGCTGTGCTCATGCTCCTGGCCAAATGTATACAAAACCAGGCACGTACACAGAAATGATACAAAACAAAAATGATTAGGTAAGGTGGGGTAAAGGAAGTACACAAATTATACAGTAAAGGGTGGCATAGAGAGAATATCCAGTACAGTATCTTTATGTGGGTGATCCTTTTGTGGCTGGCATGGCAGGGTCTCCCACATCACCCCACCCCCTCCCTTTGGAAAGTGGCATCTTGAGAAAAGAGATTCCTCATAAGCTTGTCTGGATTTCCTGTCGTTCATAGATGTCTGAGACACTTGGGACTCACTGTCATCCTCTCCCTCACCAGCATCATCTCCATCAGTCTATCCCTGACAAGAGAAGGAATCCACAACCACATTATCCCATCCACTCCTGTAATGTATGCTGAAAGTAAAGTTCAGTAAGTACAAACACCAATGCCATAAACGTTTGTTAAGGCAGCCTGAGGTACGTAGGTCTTTAAGTGCAACATTATCAGTGTACACATGAAAATGCCATCCATATAGGTAAGCTTCAAAATGTTTGATGGTGTCGACCACAGCCAGGACTCCAACTCCGTGGCAGCAAACTTCTCCTCATGAGGTTGCATCTGACGTGGATAGAACCAGACCGGCACTTCCTTCCCGGGACTCCGACTATTCCCTTGGCTGAAGCATCCGTCACTACAGAAAACACATCACTGGAACTGGGTACAAAGAGACTCACAGAGTTACAAATTAGGGTAATAGTAGTATCAAAACCATGAGTCATGTCAGTCGTCCACTGTACAATGTTCGAGTGACCCTTCTTTAAGTTTGTTGTCAATGATTTGGTATGAAAACATAAATTAGAGATAAAATGACGGTAATAATTAATATGCCAAAAAATTAATGAAGTTGTTTCACAATTTTTTGTTTCTTAAACTGTTTAAACTAGCCACACAAACCTCAGGCATGCTAATGCCATGCCTCCCAACTCTGAACCCAAGAAACTCAATCTTGGCAGCACCCCAAGTACACTTCTCTAATATAACAGTTATTGTCAATAGCCTCCAAAACCTTAGCAACATTTATTAAATCATCATCCCAAATATTACTAAAAATAACCTATCGTTAATATAAGGTGAACTAAAGTCCTCAAGACCACTCGAACACTTGACCATCATACCACCCTGAAATGATGCCGGGGTATTTTTTAAGCCAAACAACAGCATTTTAAGATTCTTTGCTGCTCTGCTCTAGCCCTTGAGCAAGATTCTTTCCCAATTCACTTAATATAGGTAAACTTTATTAGAAGAAGTTGCAGCATACACTCATGGACACTGACAAAACAAGGAGCACAAAATGCTCAACATGAAAACAACTGAAACTTTTATAGACAATGCATGACCACAAAGGAATCCAAAACATATAAATCGCACAATATAACTTTGGATGCAACATAATTGCACAGTATTTACAAATAGCATAGACGCAGCCAGGTAACTACAACAATGTTCTAATTACTCCTCATGCCTGCAACATGATCAAGGAATACAAACATTTTAATATATTTTCTTGGTGTAGACTATCATTTTCTTATAATAGCTATATTATATATTCACACATAGCAGCTAATTTATACAAAAAAATGCAGTATTTCGTTTTTAAGTTTTTCTTTATACATTCCAAAATAAAAGAATGTTGTCTTGTGATAAACATTATTAACTATTCATCCTCTATCTACACAGCCAAATTCACAGCGACAGACATCATCATGCTATTACCCCAATTGCTACAAAAGCAAGCAATACTGGAAATGTATAATATAAAAAAAAAGAAAAGAAAAAAGAGCGTAGCTTGTAGCTAAAACCTACCCTAACAGTCCAATTACCACCGTGACCGGAAGTCATAGACTACCATACTAGCCATACAGTCCAATCGGCACCGTGATAGGAAGTCATAGACTTTCCTTATTAAATATGCATTAGCGATTACATCATTCTGCTCGGTCCCTGGTAAAGATGGCAAATTCTATGGTCAAGTTTAACGGTCTCTCTTCCCCTGATTTCTTGTTGTTAAACTTTGAATTTGCTACGAAAAGAATGCCTGAAATTGATAATTATAGGTATGTAACTAATTAGCAATGAAGTTTCTCTCAGTGAAATTACCAGCAGTATTAACAAAAATGTTTTATTTGGAACTTAGTGAAAGACCTCTGCAGAGAGTGGTCAAAAAGCAGTTCCCAACTTTATTTCGGAAATGCTTAACAGGTAAGTAGTTATTTAGATCTAAAACAGCTGTACAGATCTTAACAATTTTGTTTCCATGCATTTTTTTCAGAATTATGCTTCGCTAAACATGTTGTTTGAAATGGACAAGATTTTGTCAGAAAAATTTAAATAAATATTAATACAATTGTGGAACTGGCAATTATGAATGTAATACAGTTCACTTTCATCATCATATCATACATCAGTTGTTTACTTTATTATCTAGGTCAGAATTCCCATTAGCGTCCCTATCGCTGCCAGTTCCTTGCATCTAATTTCCACTTTCAGCACCACACTGCACACAAAAATGATCAATAGCCATCTCAGCAATTGTTGTTGATGTACTGGTGAAGATGATGACTGACAACTGCTCAAGGTAATAGGTACTTTGAGACAGTCTTGACATTTTACACTGAGGATCACAGTTGTTGTTTTTCTTGTATTACAGTGATGAATGAGACAGCCAGTTTAGCACCCACATCCTTAATACTACTCTGGTTCTGACATTATTGAGATGGTTGTCATTGTCTCCAATCCTTCACAAAAGTATCAGCATCTGGCCGTTTTTATCCATTGCCTTCCAATGGACTATTGGTCGGAGATTATTATTATTATTATTATTATTATTATTATTGTTATTAGAAAAGAGCAGTATAGGAGAAATGCCAAGAGAAACACCATGAAAAATGCCTTGCTCATTTCATTAAAGAAACATTGAAGTCACACCCAGTGCATACAAAGAGTGTTTGCAACACAAGTGATAAGGAAGTTGAAAGAATATTTACATAATCAGAGTCATCATTGCTTCGAGTTTGTACATCCAAACTTCTGTATCATTAAATTGAACTTATTTAAGCTGTACTGGTACTAGAACAGTCAATGCCATGCTGCTACTACAATGAGTAAACTTATGTGCTATATATCTCCGCTAAGTATACTGGTTTCTTAATACCAACGGAATACACTGGTAGCCATTGCTTCCATCAAACCCTGCACCTGCAAATAGCTGGCTATGATAAGTAGATAAAGATATTTTTAAAAGTCCGCTATTTGATAAGTAGGTAAAGATATTTTTAAAAGTCAAGAAAGCGACTGAGATTTCATTTACAATTACAATTCTTTACTTAGAAAGGTATTGACATATTTGCAGAAAAATCTTTACAGATGTAGATTTCAGGCACAAGAATTGGTCTTGCAGCTTCCTGGATCTGGGAAGATTGATTAATGACTTACATCAATTATTGTCATACTATTATGTCCACATGATTAATATAGTTCATAACATATTCTCAGAAGTAGATTTATGAGAAAACTCTTCACAAAGGCACTTCACAACTGCTTGTTATCGTGTTATAGTGGCTAGTAACAGTCATCTTTAATGGTGTATACAACATCAATTTTATTGAGAACAACTCATAATTTGGTATATTTAACTGTTGCTGCTGTGTGGCTTCATTAATGGAGCTGACTTGCTGGGAACTGAGTTTTGACATTAAGTGTATAGGCCAGTATTTTGCTCTGCATTATTATATATCAACAAAAATGTTTGTACCCAAGCCACAGTAGCCCTGTAAAGCCTATTCAAAATAGCTACCTACTTCATTAGGAAGCTTTGCTAATGGTGGTAAAAGCGCATTATATTGGTGCAGAATGTCTTGCTGGAGAGTTATTAACCCTCTTCCTACCATTATAAAAAGCACTAAAAGTGGTCTTTTTAAGCTTGGAAAATACTACCAAAAGTAAGCTCAGATCGCTGGCAAAAACAGCACGCCAGTTATTTACTTCCAGTCAAAAAAAAAATTAGGGTGGCGACCAGACTGCTCACATACTAACAATTTCCGGTCCCCAGCACTCTGGGATCTTGATTTTCCAAGAGAGAATGGTGTGTCACAATTAGGCTACCCGAGATAAACGGTTTCGGCGTTTTGCATCTGCTCGGACAGTAATGGTACCTTTGATAGTTTTCTCGTTGGTATATACTGCTGTCTTCGCCCAAGGTAAATAGATAATTTGTAGGACCACCGCGTGTATCAGGTGATACATATTGAGTGATTTTTGTTTTGAGTTTCTTACAGCGCTTACTGTCTCGCGGCGGAGTGTATTATTAGGAGTAGATGGCTAGACAAATTATGCACTTAATATCAGTAGAAATAAGTTTATATCTTGGGCTAAGTGTTGTTTAGGCTTCTGCCTTTCTGTATGTTAGCTACATTATTGCCCATTCATAGACACTGTGTGTGGTTGTTTGAACTTAAATGGAAAATAGCCCAATGGGATAGCCCTTATGGAATATGAGAATGAGTAGTCAAGGAATGTACAGTATAGCAAGAATATTACATTAGAAATGTTTCCATCAGGAATCTTATGAGTGATTATATGCATTAGCTACTTCTTACATTCTCATCATTACATTTATATGCCTTTCACTTCGTCTCCTGTTTCATTTCTGTTTACCACTTCAATTAACAGTGTTGTTTACTCATTCTTTATTAGATATTATTATAGGATGAATTAATAAGTTCCAGTCATAGCTAATTGGTGAGTGAAGGTAGTGAATCGAGACACTACAAGTGGGTATACAAATTCTAACTGTAGTGAAATACATATATGGACTTAGTATTTGTGGCAATTTGATTATGATAAACACATGATAATCAACAATTTAAAAGGTGCCTTTTTATCAGTTGAAATGATGGACTATTAGATAAGTGACCACAACGGAGATTGCCTGAGGTGTTAGGATAATCTCGCATAGCCAGACCCTTTACCTACTGCTATGCTATGAAATGGTCTGGTGGCATTAGTACATAGTACTAGTTCAATAGCCTCCAAATCTCAGGGGGAAGTTGCGGTTCTGATCTTGGTTGTCGGTAATTTAGGGTTACCGCAGCCACTCAATCAGCTCTTTTTCATGATCCCAATCCACGTACTAGAGGAATGGGGCAGTGGAACTTGCTGCAAATAAGACAAACACTAGGATTCATGAAAGTGCTGCAGGACAAATAAATTTAGGGCACGTAAAATGGGAGATATTATAAGAAAACTATATGCTCTTTGATATTGACAAAAAAAAGGCGATTTTTTGACAGTTATTATAACACTGTATAACAACTCAGTGGAGAATAACACTCAATATCTTGTGTAAACATTGTAAAGGAGAATAAGCTAATATGTTGTAACTTATAGCGTACCTACAAGTACCATAAGGCAGTTATGGCACTAAGCTAGGCATTGAAGTTTTTGTGTGCAGTATGTTTACATTATAAGGGTTTAACCATGGAGCATCCAGTGAAGGACTAATTACATTCCATTTGAACTGGTACTGTGTACTAATGCTACCAGACCTTTTCCCAGTGTTGCAGTAGGTAAAGTGTCTACGCGAGACTAATTAGGGCCCTAGCAAATTTTAAAATTAACGCAATGTTAAGACAAAAAAAAAAGGGATAAAAATTCAACCTGGGTTTAGATCACAAATTATCTTAAAAGATTTTAATATAATTTTAATACTTCATTAATTCTTCGCCATCAACACAATGTAAGTAATATGAGCTTCTATTCAATTTCTATTACATGCAGAGCTCTGCAATTTTAAATATTAGGGCTGAAAGAAGCTTTTTATTTAGTGGTCAGGCCAGGAAAAGGTGTGGTCATGGGTGTGGCCAGTAAACAGAGATATGTAATTTGATGTGCCACTTTTAAGTAGACAGTGCTTTAATCATTGTTATAGTGAATCACAACGCAAGTGACCACAATGACAAATAATCATCATTGCAATGGAGGTGTTAAAACATTAAAAAAAAACACAAATGGTCAGTTTTTTCCCCTATGAATATTTAGAATCATGTCAAATAAGTGGTGAGTCCATAGCCTGACCAGCCTGACCATGTACTCTGGCTTATCACAGGGTAGATAGATAATTCAATGTACAAATCAGAGGAGGAGAAAACTTTTAGCATCAGTCAGGAATTTTGATCACACCTACAGAAGATGTACCAAAATGTGGCATTTACATTTTATGCTTTTGAATTATATTAAAATAATATTAAATAAATATAAAATATAAATGAATTGATGTTGTCTACAAGAATATTGCCACACCCACTTTACAATATTAGTAGTGCTGGCTAGTAATAATCTGGTTTCTCTGCCTCTGACAATTTACGACAATAAGCTTGTTATTTTGTTTTTTCTTTGTTTTTGTTGTGAACAGCTGCAAGTATAAACATGAACCTCTTATCTTGCAAAATTATGTACATATCTGCAATACTGAATTGAATCAAGTTCATTTCTGCAATAACCTAAATTAATTTTAAGTGTGTGCTTATGTCCCATTTGGTAGTGTTATACTTTATGGCTCACAATAGATAACCTCATCTATGTATACACTTTATGGACATACTAAAGCATGGTTAATATTATGTACTTTATATATTCACTAGATCCACCAGCTGCTGGCTTGTACTTTACCTTGAGTGGTTCTATATATCTTCCCAATGAAACAGTTTATATAGAGGACATAGGTCCTGATGTGGATGATCGCAGTAATAATCGAGGAGCTGCTCTGGTATGTCATACTGATAATATTAACACTGATTGCTGTAGAAGTAGTGACAGCAGTGGTAATGGTCCTATTGGTGACTGGTTCTATCCAGACAATTCTCAAGTCATTCATAATAATCAGGATGCCAGTACTAACAATACATTTGTTCGAGTTGGATTTCACAGAGAAGTCAGATTAGTAACACTAGGCAGTCCAACTGGACCACTGGGACACTATAGATGTGAAGTTCCTAATTCAAGAAATGGCGGTGTCATTGCTGCTAGCATATACATAACTTCTAAGGGTAAGCTAACACAGGCAAAATTAGCTGAATATACATAACTAGCCAGGGG